>Ga0268249_1000005_pt1 | contig 128994 bp, 82 predicted proteins | sample AgamicAtPe_FD_200257 | JGI IMG/M metagenome (GOLD analysis project Ga0268249, IMG submission 200257) | Agave microbial communities from Guanajuato, Mexico - At.P.e (v2) (version 3) | ecosystem: Host-associated > Plants > Phyllosphere > Phylloplane/Leaf | place: Guanajuato, Mexico | collected... | reverse complement strand
ATCGACGATTTAAGTAACTCCGAGTAGTTGGGTTCGGTGCAAAGATCGGTTATCTGGTTTAACATTACTTCATTTTTGTCTTTAATGTTTATTTCTGTAAACGGGTCTGCGTTTACTTTTTGATAGTTCGCCCGACTCGTTTTATTCTTTTTATTTACTTTCAAGGCTGTACAGTCGCCGACCTCACGACTACATCTACATGAGCGGTACTAAAAGTGAGGGCGCGGGTCAAGATGGGCGGGTGTGAGCCGTGGCCCGCAGGCTACGCGAGCCAGACGCGGTCCTCGCTCACAGTTGTGGGACGCGCGAGCGCCGGCGTCCGTTGTTACCCGAGGCTAGCGCGCACACGCGTGTGCGCGCAATTCGCAATTTCGCCTCATGAAATTATCGGTCTATCCTTGAAGATCAACCGTCGAACTGCTTGAAATATTTACATTCATATCATTATTTTATCAAAACCCCCACCTTCTATCGCCAAAGATGGAGCCTCATGCTATTCTTCACACAAAAATTGTCTAGATCTTCTTTATTGTCGGACAAAGTTGGTTCATGGCCATTACAAGCAAACACCTTGGATATTAGGGACGAGAGCGAGAACAAGATTTGCAAGATGGCCAATTCGGCGTCTAGGTTGAGCATATGCTTGTCTTGCATTAACTTGCTTGGAGATCAAAATGCTAGCTATGATAAACGACTAGAGGCCGCTGAACACATTTCTGATGAATTGAATTTCATCGCGGACACAAAATTGCTGGAGCAGACAATAACCACATTTTTAACTTGTTTAGAAAGAACCGAGCCAGAATTTATCAGCGAGAGACCACGCCAAAAGTTGAGAAAACTTATCCTAGAAATGATACACCGATTGCCAGCTATAGAAGCGCTACGTGAACACTATCTACCTATTATCAAGCTTATGTTTCGTTTGTTTGAAGTCGATAACGAGGAGAACGTAGGAACCGTTTTGAGAATTATAATTGAATTGCATAAAGCATACAAACCAGAACCAATCCCTCCAGAAATTCTCGATTTCTTAGAGGCAGTCAAGAATCTCTTCAGCAACATCAAGAATGTTTACGACCTCAATTCTATGTTTGAAGAGAAGCGCCTAGTTGTCAGGGAGCTTACAGATGAAACAGTTGAAGATCTTTTAGCCACTATCCATACTGTAACCAATGTTGAGGTTGAAATACCAACCTCTCCTCATCAGCACCACCTGCCTTCTCATAAGCAAACCAGTGCTCCAACTCTGTTAACTAACAGCATCAATGAACCTACAACCCCTGGTACGCTTGGATCTTCTTCAGCTAGCGACATCTGCAGCTCATCTAGTTCTCAACACTCAACAAATGTTCAAATTTCTAAACAAACTCAAACTTATACTCTATTGCCAAGAGCTAATCGATCTATTCGGGTAATTGCCGAACTTCCAATAATTGTTGTTCTTCTATCCCAGGTTTACAATGCGGAGCTCCAACAACCTTTGAAGCAACTGCTACCTTTAGTCCTCGAGACCACTGTTCTTAGGCCACCAGAGAATATTCGGAAAGCTTTGAAAAACAGTGATAAATTAGATAAAGAAATCTACGTTGAGTTCATCAGTGCTCAAATCAAATGTCTTTCGTTTGTAGCATATTTAGTGCGGAAATATACCGATACTGTCGCAAAGCATCACCCGCAGCTTACTCAAGGCTTATTGGCGCTACTCAATGACTGTCCTCATGAAGTCGTCTCAATTAGGAAGGAACTGATTGCAGCCTCTAAGTATATCTTTCAGTCTGAGCTCAGAGACAAGTTTATTGAGCATCTTCATACTCTCTGTAACGACGACATCCTCGTTGGAACAGGTTGGACTGTCTATGAAACCTTAAGACCTCAAGCTTATCATATCCTCGTGGACCTTCTGGGGAGTTACAAGGGCCGCATCAAACTAAAAGATCTCGCGTCAGCAATCAATTTATTTGCGAAAAATCTCCATGACAATTCCCTGCCACCTCATGTTCAATTGATGTCTTGCAAGGCATTCAACAATCTTGTTGCTTTTACAGTGATCCCACTTTCCGACGAAAATGTAGAGCAGCGCGAAATTGTCCTTATTAGGGACCTTCTCATGAGAATGATCGAGATATTTGTCTTGAAATTCAAAAATATAGCCGTCTTTCACCTGCCTCATATTAAGAAGCGCATTAAAGCTCAACAGCAGGCTCATTTGCAACAAACCAAGACCGAAACTATGATTACGACTCAAGGTCAAGCCAATAATGCCTCTCAGCTACATTCCCAGAATCTTACGAACAAAGAAACTCATTCATCAGGCGCAGTAGCCGGAACTACTGAAAGCGGTGGTCGCGATGATCGAGCTAAATTTGATTTCTCGTCGTCATCCCTAGTCCAAAGTTACAATATCATGGAGTGCAAAGGTGCTATTAAGTCTTTGATTATAGGCGTGAAGAACGCTATCGAAGCGATACCATCATACAGGTGCCCTGGAACAGGCGATCAGATGCTATCCCCACCAGGGGCCAAATTATTCCATCCGAAAGAGACCATAGTGTTGGTCAGATTATTGAAGTACGGACTGAGAGCTTTGGACATATTCACGTTGACGCCATCAACATTGCCTGTACCTCCTATGGGTCAGATGAATAGACAGTTGCTAGCTCAAGCCACGCGAGGCAAAGAAGAAAAAGAGCTCTTGGAGAGCTTCGCTTCTGTTTTTACAAATCTACACCCTCTGATATTTCATGAAATTTTCTCCAAGATGATAGACTTCGTCGTCGAAAGAACCCGACAGAATGTCGCCTTATTAGCGATCGTTAATTTCATTATATCAGCATCTTCCGTGTCACCGATCTTCTCAACAATATTGTCTGAATATCTCATAGAGAGAATGGAGGAAATCGGCTCAAACGATGAATTGTCAAATTTATACCTCAGAATGTTCAAGATGGTCTTCGCATCAGTCACATTGTATCCATTCGAAAACGAACAGATGCTCAAACCTCTGCTCCACAGTATCGTCAATAAGAGCGTTGAGTTGGCTCTTAGCGCAAAAGAGCCGTTCAACTACTTCTTGTTACTCAGAGCTTTGTTCAGATCTATCGGCGGAGGGAGTCATGATCAATTATATGCCGAGTTCTTACCATTGCTGCCAAACTTGCTTCAAGGTCTCAACAGTTTCCAAAGTGGTCAACACAAGCAACATATGAAAGATTTATTCACAGAGCTATGTCTAACAGTCCCAGTCAGACTGAGTAGTTTAATGCCATTCATGCCGACACTCATCTACCCTCTGGTTTCAGCACTTAATGGCCCCAATCAATTAGTCAGTCAGGGCTTAAGAACTTTAGAACTATGTGTTGATAACTTAACACCTGATTATCTATATGATCTCTTGCAACCTGTCAGAGCGGAATTGATGCAGGGTTTATGGAAAACAGTACGCCACCCAGCAGACGCGATAGCACAGAATTGTCTAAGGGTTTTGGGAAAGTTTGGGGGCAACAATCGTAGAATGCTTATAGAACCACAAAAACTCAGCTACATCGAGCAGAAAGAAGGTTCATCGCCTCATGGAACTACAATTGTAGTCCACTTCCCTGACCAAAAAGTGTCCATCAACCTACCCATCGATAGAGCGATCCATATCGCATGTGAAAGTCTCAAACAAGTGAACACGAATACCTTCTACAAAGCTCACAGCTGGGAGCTCATAAAAGGTCTGTTGGTCGCCAGCATAAGTAATAGTCCAGATCATAGTCAGAAGATAAAGAAATTCTTCAGCAATCCTAATCTAGCCAGTGCTCACATTCCAATAAGGCGCGAGAATATATATAAATGCCCAGATATCGTTGCAAGGAGCGTCTACAAAACAGCTCTTGTAGGAGTGATGATGGCTGCATCGACACGAGAACTAAGAAACTCTGTTGTTTCTTTCTTAAATGCAATAGTAAGACATCATGTCATGTTGTCTATCGGGCAACACCTCAGCCCCCAGTCTTCCGAACAGCCCCAAGGAATGGATCCGTTTGTGATCGTCGACGCACTTGCTGTAGTGATCGGCCACGACGACAAGGACCTGTGCAAATCAGGATATTATGTGATAGTTCTAATGATTGAGACTGCGACCATACTACTTGGCTCTAAAGAGCGTGCTTGCGAGCTTCCACTCATCAACTATTTAGTCAAAACTATGTACGAGTTGTGCTACACAAGAGCTTGGTTTTCAAAGATGGGCGGATGTGTTTCAATCAGGTTCTTCACCGATAACATGCCGATCGGTTGGCTGTTCAGATACCTTACTCGCTTTGTGAGAGCTTTGTTATATGTCATGAGTGATCTTACAGGCGAGCTTTCGAGCGGAGCGGTGGACATGGCACAAACCAATTTAGATCGTCTACTCAACGTCTGCGGCAAACCAATTGTGCCGACGAACTCCGAAGAAACAATACTGTCGCAAGCTCAAGCTAAATCATTAGCGGACGTTACCGAACTCTTGATCAAGGAGATAACCTCGCAGAATCTCAGTGTCAGAACTCGTGCTATGAAATCAATCGAACTGATAGCGCAGCTATCCAACAAAAGTGCCGCTGAAATTATGGAGCCTCATCGTGAAGTGCTTAAGACCATGTTACCATTCCATGCCAACTCTCAGGATGGTGATAAGCAGCCTGTCCATGCCCTGGAAAAACAACCTGTCCGTACTCAAATCGGCATAATACATGGTTCCACATTCTGTACTAACCTCGAGCCGAAAGTGTTCATCATCGACACGAATATTAGTGAGCACAAGTTTTATGTCGATCAGCTCATCCGAATTTGTGAGAGCGATGACGCAACCCTCAAAAAGTTGCAATGTTACGCCAACGTGACCAATTTGGCGCCGGTACGAACCGCTGCACTACACGCGTTAGCATCTTTGCATTATCTCAGAGACTACGAAAATTTGATATTCAAAATACTATTCAAGTCCACTGAATCAACCAGTCTTGAACTACAAGAGGAGGCATATACATGCATAGCAAAATTTACATCCAAAGTCAGTCTCAATTCGACCGTCATACAAGAAGAAGTTGCGCCGATTCTTACACAACTGAAAGATAGCACGATGTGGAATCTACAATCTGTCAAAAGATTGATGTGCATAGCAAAACTTTTCCCTACCATATTCAACGACACTTTTTGTGTTGAGCTACAAGATCATTTGAGTAATATTTCCAAATCTGCAATCAACGATCTTAAATGCCCCTTGAACGCGAATGAGAAGGTTTATGAAAGAACCGGGCAGGCTAATGAGAAAATCAAAATTTGTGCCGGTATAATTGATCTTTTGGTCCTGGTACCAACAGTTCTACCTGCAACCATAAGCAAACTTATGGCCATGGTGTTCAAAGTCGAATCTTCGCTAATAATGGAGACAGGAAGTCCGCTTAGGGGGCCTTTGAAGAAATTTCTTCGACGTGTCCCCGAGCACACTATCTCGCTATTGCTAACTGAGAGAAATCTCCACGAACAGCAAGTTTATCGATTGCTGAAGTTTATCCTTGAAGGTGACGACGGCGAAGTGTTTCGAAATGTGATAAATCAACAAACATACTACGCCAAACTTGTAATCCTAACTTCCGGTTCAGTGACCGTCTCAATCACGGAGACCGATGAAACCGGCCAGCTGATTAAGCGGCAGGTAACTTTCGATCTGAGATACCAAGCTATACTAATAATATCGATTATGATCAAGTACGATTATAACTGGCTCGTTTCTCGACGCCAACTCGTCGATAATTTACAGCAGATCTGGACATCGGAAGAATTCCATCAGAAGCACAACAAAATTGAGAGCACAGACTATACTCATTGGAAAGAGCCCAAGCTTTTGGTCCACTGCCTTCTCAATTACTTTCAGAATCAAACCGCTGGAGGAAACAAGGAAGTCATTGAATTACTTTTCCAGCTACTAAGATTATTCATGGGGCGCTATCTGTGTGATTTCGAGTTCTTTAGGTTATTTCTTGAAAAAACAGTTATCGAGACTTACTCTATTGAATGGAAGCGTGATGCGTTTGCCAAGTTTGTGAATGTTTTCCACGATCCTAACTACCCCCAAAAGCTGAAGGCAAAGATTCTACAATACATCATCATACCATCTTTCTCTCATTCGTTCGAGAAGGGTCTTGGTGAAGCTTTACTTGGGGGGCCTCCCCTGCCAGAAAGAGAGAATCCAAACAATTTGATACATATGTTTATCAACAAAGTCATCGACCCAATCTGCAGTGGCGACAAGAAGTTCATTGTGTCGGACGCAGTACGAATATTGCTACTTCAGTTTTCATGCTTGCTTGTTGATCAAGCCTCTCCACATATACACGAGGCAACAAATCGAAGACAAAGTAGTCGACTGAAGAAACTGGTTACTTTAGCTTGGCCATGCTTGCTGAATCGAACAGGGGTTGACCCGGCTGCAAAGTATCACGGCCACTTTCTATTGTCACACATCATTGCCAAGTTTGCTGTGCACAAAAGAATCGTCATACAAGTGTTTCACAGTTTATTGAAAGCTTCAACCCCAGATGCACGCCTAGTTGTCAAGCAAGCCCTTGACATATTGTTGCCAGCGATCCCCAATCGTCTTGAAGAGGGTAATTCACTACTGCTGAAATGGACCAAGAAAATTATCATCGAGGAGGGACACACGATGAATCAATTGATTCATATGTTACAGCTTCTAGTCCGCCATTACCGGCTGTACTATCCAATAAGAGCTCACCTTATTCCCCTCATGATCAACTCAATTCAGCGCTTAGGGTACACGACCGGTGGGACGATCGAAAACAAGAAGACTGCGGTTGATCTATGCGAGGTTATAATGAGATGGGAAATGTTTCGCCAAAAGGAATTGCGGGAGCGACAGAGAATCCAATCATCAACACCTAATGATATTCCCTCTCAGCCTAGTAATCAAACTTCGAACGAAGTCAGTCCTGTCGCCCAACAACCAGCCAGTTTGGTGACGCCAAGCTCATCAGATACCTTGCAGTCAACCGCTGATAGCGAGCAGGCTGCCAAGACTGACAAAGTAGCAGCTGCCGCATTAGAGGATGTGAAACCCGATATTTCCAAAGACAGTGTTTCCGATAGCTCAGCTGAGATTCGAAACCCGGACCAATCTACCTATCTGGCGCCCCTAGTACCCGAAAATAAGCACGCTGATGCCTCTCCCGCGGAGCAAACCGCGGCACCTGTTGAACAGACAGTGAAGCAACTAGTTACGTCTGTCGATCAGCCCGTTACACCGGTTGACCAGCCAGTAACAACTCCTGAGGCGCCGAGCTCTCAACCACCCCAGAGTAGTCCAGCTAGTGAGTTACAACCAATTTCTACTGATCAAACCAATTCAGAAGACTCTCAAACTGACAAGAAGAAACCAGTCATCGAAGATCCTCTCGAGGCATTGGATCCTAGGCACGTTGACTCAATTTTGAATGCACTGTTACGATTAGCTTGTATCGTGAATCCGCATGCAGATCTTCCTCCTTCACCAGCTTACACCACATGCAAGAATCTCTCTGATAGATGCATCACTTTGATCAAGAAAATCTTAATTCCGGAACTATGGGGAGGCTCAACAATTGTAGCGGTCGGTGGACCGAATCTAGCTTTCTCTAGCTGGATGGGAGATCTTCTTTGCTCAGTCCAGAATCAGAATTGTACCATTGGAAGCGTCAGTGGAGCTCTAGAGCTACTAACATATCTCTGTGGGATGATCAAGAGGGAGGCAATGCTCGTGAGTCTCAAGAATCTAAGCAACGGTATCATCGCTTGCACTAAAAGTCCCCATTCCCGTATAATAAGATCAGTTAGCAACTTAGTTCAGCGGGTGATGAATGTTTTCCCCACTCAACCATCGACAACAGCGGGCAGCTCCGCATCTGCTCCTCATGAGGAGCTTGAATTTTTGTACAACAGCATAAACCAGGTCATAATGTCTGGACTAAACCTGTACGAACAGATACAGATTAGACCACCCGAGCCTCAACCCAGTAATCCAAGAGAAAGAGACAACTGGCAAGTTCCTTTATTCAGTTCTCTCATGCTGTTGAAAGCCGCATGCATTAACAACCCGACCTATATCGACCGAGTCATGCCAACTTTGATAAGGGTAATACAGAAGATGACTCGCGAGCACATCAATCACATGATCGAAACAACTCAAATGAGCATAGAATTGTTGATTCTCGGTTTGGATCTTGTGAAAAATCGTTTGGGCACCATGAGCCCGGACCTGAGGAAACAGTTCATACAACAAATTCTATCTAACTTAATTGAAAGTCCAACCAGCGACGTGAAGGTTCTAAAAGCGGTCGTTAGAATAGTTGAAGAGTGGATGAAACAGAAGCAAATTCCTCCGACTCAAGGTCCAAATCTTCGCGAAAAGACCTTGCTCCTGATTAAGCTGATGCTGTTCATCGAGAAGAGATTTCCCACTGAACCGGAACTCAATTCTCAGTTTCTAGAATTGATATACTATGTGTATCGCGACGACGAACTTAAGGCAACAGATCTTACAACAAAACTCGAGAGCGCCTTCATGGCCGGTTTACGTTGTGTGCAACCACAAATCAGGGCCAAGTTCTTCCAAATATATGACCAAAGCGTAAAGCCGAAACTTTATGAACGACTGATGTATATAGTATGTGCTCAAAACTGGCAACAGATCGGGTGTCATTTTTGGATTCAGCAATGCATCGAGTTCATTTTGTCAATAGCTCTAGCCGAATTACCCATAAATTCGGTGGACACGGCTGGATGTCTGCCATGTGTACCGACGACAGCAGATCTAGGGACGTACAATCCTAGCGAATATGATGAATCGCCATCATCCCTCCTATCTATGCTATCAAACGATTTCAACACAGTTGTCCCACCATCAGAAGATATCGAGTTCGTTGCTAACCACGATCAACTGGACGATTTGCTCGGATTCATGCGTAAGCCTAAAACGCTTGAAGATTTAACAGCGAGAAAAAATCTGCAAATCATGGTTAACAGGCAAGTTAACTTCTTGGAGGACCTGAAGAAAACCAGAACCGGCGACTTGTTGCGCTCCCTGACTCAACTATGTCATATGAGTGTGGACTTGGCTAAGACGACTTGGATCAATATGTTCCCCCGGATATGGAGGGTTCTCAATGACCAGCAGATGACACTCTTGGGAAGGGAGATTATTCCATTCCTGTGCAGCGGTGCTCACGTTTACCAGAGAGACTGCAACCCTAGTGCTGTTGGCGCCTTCATGGAGGCAGTCTCACGGTGTCAACCTCCAATCCATATGCGCCCAATACTCATTAAGTATCTGGGCAAAAACCACAATATCTGGCATAGATCAGCCCTCATGCTTGAGGATTGTACTAAGGACAAGAGCCTTGATACTATATATCCCATACCTGCCAGATCTAACAAAGCAAATCAGCAGAACCAACAAGATTTCGATATTGTGACGGTGAATCCGAAGGTTACACTGGCTGAAGAGGCAGTGGAATCTATATCGGACATACTTGAATTGTTGCGTGAAGATGACCTCTGGAGCGGTTTATGGCAGAGAAAAGCTCAATACGAAGAGACCAAACAGGCTGTTCTATGTGAGCAACAAGGGTTATTCTCACAAGCTCAAGAATATTATGAATCAGCGATGAACAAGCAAAGAAGGGAGTTTGATAATACCTATATTCTTAAACCAGGCATGAAATCTGAGAACAGAGTTTGGGAGAAGCATTGGATTCGCTGCACCAAGGAGCTAAACCAATGGGACTCATTGCTCGATTATGGAAGTTCCAAAGCATGCACAAATCCTATGTTGGTGCTTGAGAGTGCATGGCGGGTGCCCAATTGGGCCATGATGAAGGAGGCCCTTATTCTTGTGGAGGATAACTGCCCAGCATCTTTGATGTGGCGGCTCCATCTATATAAAGGTTACAACTATATCTGCAACCATGAAGACGTCACTGCACTGCAAATGGTTGATGAGTCTTTCCATTTGGCAACTAGCTATTGCATACAAACCTGGAAGAAACTCCCCCATATTATAACAAACGCCCATATCCCGTTGTTACAAGCAGCTCAGCAGCTGCTGGAGTTGAACGAGGCCAAATCTTTGCATCTATCATTATACGGTGTGAATCGAAATGGTATCCACGAGCTAAGAACGATCCTGAAAGCTTGGCCCAAGAGAGTACCCATACTCCTCGACGATTTGTCTTACTGGAGCGATATATTAACATGGCGTCAACATCAGTACCAAACTATTGTCGCCCACTTCGAGAGCCAAGCCGTCAACCAAGCTGCCTGTCAGGTTGCAATGGGTCACTCTGGTCCTGTATGCATGACTGATGGCCCAGCATCTGTTGCAATGCAAGGTGCGCACTTCTCTGCTCAAGGTATTATCAGCTTCGGCACTGTTGCTCGTAAGCAAGGGTTACTCAACGTCTGTCTTGATGCTATTAATCGTATACATACAATACCAAGTGTGCCCATCTTCGATTGCTACCAAAAGATAAGGCAGCAAATCAAGTGTTACCTCCAAATGCCGATTTCGCCTGACAAGTCTGAGCTCCTAGATGGAATCGATATTATAGAGTGCACAAACCTGAAATATTTTCAAAAAGAGTACGTATCGGAATTCTATACATACAAAGGTATATTCTTAGCCCGATTGGGCCGTCACGACGAGTCGAACAAAGCTTTTAGTGCGGCTGCGCAGCTAAATGATTCTGCGCCTAAAGCCTGGTCGGCATGGGGTGACTATTTGGAGACTAGATTCACACAAGATTTCACACAGACATATGAAGGTTTTTCGATCAACTCAGCTAACTTCGCGAACCGCCAAATGGATCTCGGAGTGTCGGCGATCACTTGTTACTTGCAAGCTTGCAAGTTTTACAATGAATCCAAGGCCCGGAAGTATCTCGCTAGAGTTCTATGGTTGTTGTCATTTGATAATACAAAGGGAGACTTAGTTGAATTGATCAACAAGTACTCAGGACCGACAAGGGACTCGTGTATACCTCCATCCAACTGGATTGTCTGGATACCTCAGATACTTCAATGCCTGATGCTCAATCCTGAAGCTGATGCTTTAAGGAATCTACTTGTCACCATCGGTAAACACTCACCGCAAGCTGTCTACTTTCCGGTTAGGACCCTCCATCTTACACTAAGAGTTGTGTTCGCAGGACATTCCCAGAAAATGCGCACGAGTATGCAACCTACCTCACTGACCAATCAATCTAGACTGCCGCAAATGGCCTCAAATCCGAGCTCCGATGCTTCAGGGGGAGACCCACCAACCCCATTGCCGCCACATCAAGGTGCTTCACCGAGCGGCATGGTGCCAAGTCCGGTCCAAGTATTGAGCCCCTCATCGCAAACGAAGCAACAATCAAGCACACCAAAACCACCCATGTCACCCTATCAACAGTCCGGATCGCCTTCAACGTCTAATGCCGCATCACAACAATCCACCCTAGTTCAACAATTACAGCAACCCCCTGCCCTTCTAGCCTCACAAGCTAAATCCATACCATCTCCCGGATGCCCAAACATGCATCCGCAAAGTCCCCAGTCAAAGGCTGTCAAGATGCGCGCTAAAACTGTCGCCAGATGTTCTGAGATCGTTAAACGCTTGCATGAGGCGCATCCAACAACCATCTCATCTCTAGAGGGCATCACTGATCAGATGATTTGGCTTCGTGACTACAGTTACGAGGAGGTACAACGTCAAATTCACCAGGCATTGACGAAATGCTACATTTCTGCATTTGAAAATGTTTCGAACATTGCCGAGCAAACAGTTAGCCCTCAAACGTTGAACTTCGTTCGGAAACTCGTCACCACTTTTGGTGTGGGACTGTCAAGTAACTTGCAAGGCTCAAATACTGCACGCTGTGGCTATTATAACACCACCATGGACTACTTGAATCAGCGCAGCCAAGCAATAATCCAGGACCCCGAGTTTCAACAAACTCGCGTCAAATTTAGAGCTGATTTTGAAGAATCTCTCCTTCCGAACATGAAACTGATTGCACTGATTGCCAAATTGAAACACTGGATCGGCGTCCTTGGTCAGAAGAAAAAACTCATGCCCAAATCGTTCCTTATGGAGGACAAATGCCGATTCTTAAGTAATTTCTCTCAGCATACTGCCGATGTTGAAATACCCGGCGATGCTCTGATGCCAAAATTGACGATCTACTATGTCCGCATCGCCAGATTCATTCCAGAGGTGAGAGTTGTTGATAAGCATAATACTTCGGCACGCAGAATTTTGATTCGTGGACACAACGGAAAGATATACCCTTACTTGGTTCTGAACGACTCTTGCTTGAGTGATTCACGCCGAGAGGAACGAGTCTCACAAATGTTGAGACTCCTGAATCAATATTTAGTCAACAAAAAAGAAACAGGCCGACGATTTCTTCAATTTACCGTCCCTAGAGTTGTCGCAATAAGTCCTGGATTGAGGCTTGTTGAGGACAATCCAAGTTCTCTCTCACTCATAGATATACTTAAACGAAGGATCAACCACAATCGATCCACTTGTTGCAACATGGACCAAGATTCACCCATAGCCGAATACTACGATAGGCTAATCAAACTTCAAACACAGAATATCCCAGCCACTCAGAAGCATCTTCGCGATATTCTTGCAGATATACAGAGTAAGATTGTACCCAAAACTATGCTCAAGGAATGGGCCTGCCAAACTTACGTCAATGCAACGGATTATTGGGTTTTCAGATCTCAATTTACATATCAACTAGCTATGGCGTGCTTATGTGAATACGCTTTCCACTTTACCCGATTAATGCCCGAAACGATGTACATACACCAAGACACCGGACAGATAAATGTATCTTTTTTCAAATTCGATCTGGATGATAGCAACGGAGAATTGCGCAGCAATAGGCCGGTTCCGTTTAGACTAACACCAAACCTATCGGAATTCATCACCCCCACCGGCATCGTAGGACCGTTCCGCGGTGCATTGGACGCAATCTCGCATTGTTTGACAAATCCTCAGTCTAGAGTGATGGCTATATTTAGAGCAATATTGCGTGACGAAATGCTCTTCTGGCAGAAGAGGGGCCAAGACACAATCGAGAGCGAAACCCTCGTGAATATGGTCAACAAGGCCATAAATAAGATTTACCAGAGATTGAACAGTATCGCATCTGATGACAGGATGTTCGAAAGTCAAACTCCTCAGCTTGTTAATCAAGCGACCAGCCTTGATCTGTTATCCCAAATGGATCCAGCATGGCACCCATGGTTGTGATCAAGCTCGATTTAATTTTCCCTCTCCATCCAGTTTTTTATCTTATAAATAAAAACCAAACTTGTGGCGATCTTTGTCCACTTCGGGAGTGACAGAATTTCTAACTTCCTCTTGCCAGCAAACCTTCCCACGCTTAGGCTCTCACAGTACATTCCTCCTCCCCAAGTCTTCCGTTATGCAACACCACAGGTCTACATGCCCCGAGTTCTTGGGATGGGCGTGACTCTTAGCCCGCTAAGCCTGATGAAATTTCTGCTCAGCGGCTGCAACGGGACATTCGAGAGGGGTGGACGGATCAATAAGTATCATCCGATCAACAAGTGAGTGTGAAGCGCGAGAACGACCCTTGAAGGCGTGGCGAGAGGGTGGGAAAGCTGACCATTTGAAACCTTTGCAGAAAAAAGGGTTGGTATCTGCATGACACCCCCGAGATAGGCACTCGCTCTAGGTGGGAGAGTTCCCCCTGAGCTGATCGGGCACAATCAATCATGGTAATTGTAAAACAGCGGAGAGAGTGAAGAATAGGTATAGAATTGGAACCAAGTGCAATAGATAGCCGCTGAACCTTCTGATAAAGCCCATAAACAACTAACGAGAAGTTTAGATTCCCTGAATGACCAGCGAGACCCATCGTGAGATCTGGCTGGCAGCTGGCCGCGAAGTTGGTCAATACAGTCGACGAGATCACATACAAAAACAAGTGCAAGAGAGGCACTGGCGTGCTCCCGAAATCCAACCATGTGTGCCAGACACCCAGACTTACATCTGTGCCAAGAATGACATTTTTATCTTACGCATCAGAGAAATCGTCTAAAGACCAACCAATACCAAGATGTACATGAAAATACATTCATCTGAAACCCAATGATCTGTTGGTGGAAACAATAGCACAAAAGGATTCTTACGATAGTCTACTTTTGCTACTGCGTATTCGCACATCCCATCCTAGATAGTTGATGTTCGAGAGCTAATTTTCTCAAGTTGAATCTCTAATGTGAGGGTGAACATGTCTTCTGGCCATAACAATGTGGCTGGAATGCATGATGAGCGTGACTTGATCGAGATAAGCCAATTGATCGATCTAACGGACAAACCAATCGGGTTGACACGAGACGAGATTAGTTGGTCAAGAGTTAGATCTAATGCGTCAAATTGTATCTGTTGCTGTTGTAATAACTCCATCACACTTGTTACTACTGATGACTCATATGTCCTCGATCATGTTCCCCTGGACAATATACAATTTGCCCAGGCGAATCCGAGCCTTCAGTACCTTGCACTATCAAACCATCGAAGTATAGCGGTCATCGATCTTGTGGACTATGATATCAAATGTGGCTTTACCGCTAGCGCCAAAAAGGAAGACAAAATAATCAATATGGCAGCTCAAGGGCTCACTATGAGCGATATCATCTACTGGCGCTGGATTGGTGACTCAGTTCTAGCCATCTTGTCCTATGAGGCCTTATACACATGTTCTGTGAATCAGCCCCACATCAGTCATCCTGCTCACACGGCCTTGGTAAACCGGTCGAAGCACCTGTCGATGCAGAAAGAGTTTGCGTTGGATCAGCACCTAAGTGTCCTTTGCCAGGTGACCGACATCCAGTGGAATTATTCCGAGACTATTTTCGCAATATCTGGTCTATACTCGGCTGGAAATTTCATCAAGCTTGACTCAACTATCACAGATACTCACACAAATAAGCAATCAACGAGTCAGAGCCAACATATGGGCGCTAGTTCTACGCTACGGCCGAGCTTTGGTTCCGTTCCCAGTCGGCTATCTCAGCTTGTCAATAATGACCGATCATTCGAGAATGTCCGACAAGATCACTCGACTCTAGACCGTCCGAAGGCGTATTCCTCAAGAAGTCCGAACGAGGATGAAATTTGCGGACTAGTCCAGGTCCATTGCAAGATGAGAGATCGTTCACAACTTATTCAAGCCCATGCAATAACATTCACTAGCGCAGATTCACCTATCTCGTACCCGCTTGACCGATCTGACTTATCCCATAGCGACCAAAGTGTTTCAAGAAAGAGCGCATCAATTTTAGTTGCGGCGAACAGGATAGGAGAACAAATGCGAGTCTATTTTATCGAGATGGCTACACCCCTGACCAGTTTATCAACCGGTCAGAACGCTTCTACCACAACAAAGTTCGAGAACTACATTACCGTCGACTTTCCCTCTTCAATAGTTTGTTCGCACATTGAACCAAATAGTCGCTGCCACCTCCATGTTGCGCTGATAACAACGAAATATGGACAGCTTTATGTTTGTAGTGTCAAGCATAGCACTATACTATTCAATACCTCACTAACTACTGACATCATAAGTAGTGCCGTGCTGGAACGTAGAACGAAAGGATTGATGGTCATATGCAGAAACGGTCAGGTGTTGCTCGTTAAACTAAATCTTGATAATCTGATGAGGCTTTTCGAAGAGAGCAAAACATTGCGTCACATATCAACTTCTCAAGACGTTCTTGGGTTGATTGGCGTCACAGGGCCCAAGATGTCTGAAGACCAACAGGTATCGGTTGTCATCTCTCAGCAGCCAGCCACTAGTGTACTTAACGACCAACTTGAGCAAGCACACGATGCTGACTTGGAAGTTCTCATATCAACGAAGCTTTAGGTGAGGTTGAATCCACCAGTAGATTTTTCATGGTAACCGTTTGTGATATAATAAATTATCATCGCCAGAATTTAATGCCCTTTGAGCGGTGTTTGTGATTCTCATGTGATCCTTATCAATTCTGAACCTGCGTCGACTCGGCCTTTGTAAATCTCATGGCCTCTTCAGAATGGAGAGGAGAGAGGCGAAACAATGGAGCCCATTCGATGTGGAAGTCTGAAAAGTTCCGAGCAATAGAACGATTTGACTGAAGGTGCAATTCTAGTGAGCATTTATCGGACTTCTCGTGCCGCTTTGTGGTTGGTAGGGGAAAGGATATTTATTTTAGTTGTGAGAGGACACAATACCAGTTTGAGAGCCCTAATGAATCGCGTGCAAGCGCATCATAGCTTTAGTACGGCATTCTCGTTCACGATGTGCTACGCCGGACTGAGCCTACCGGTCCACAATACCAATTCATCAACTACCGATCATATGAAATTGTATCTTGACATCTCAGAACATTAATTCAAACTCGAATCGGCTACACGATAGTGTCTGAGAAGCAAGATTCCAATCGAAACAAAGCGAGAGAAACTACCCGATATTGTCTACACGAGTTGGGATGAAAGCGTTTACTCCTGAAATTTCATGGCACAACAGGCTGCCCGCACTTTCCTTGGACATCAGTAGTTCATTCGATGACTCTGGCAATACTTATCGTATCGCGACCGGTGGAAACGACTGTCGTGTTTATATTTGGGAGGTTGATATAAGAGTCAATCAGAGATCGAACTCTAGCCCGAATCCAGAAATAAGAATTAGGGCCGGCTTAAGACGACATCAGAAATCAGTTGGCGCCGTCAAGTTTTCATCACAACATATGCTCGCAAGTGGTGATGATGACGGATTCATATATCTTTGGAAGCACAAGACTGATCACGACCAGCAGCAGCAATCCTCTGATTTGAATCCTTTTTTCAACGATGATGGATTCGAAGACCTCGAATTGTGGCAACAGCAGCGTGTTCTACGTGGCCATTTGGAAGATATTTGCGATCTTGCCTGGTCGAGAGATGGCCAATTCCTGCTATCAGGCTCAGTCGACAATTCTGCAATTCTTTGGGATATAACGAAAGGTTGTAAAGTATGGTGTTCAGATCTCATCAAAGGCTACGTCCAAGGCGTAGCCATCGATCCACATTCCCAATTTATGGCTGCTATCAGCTCAGATAGAACTCTCAGGATATACAACTTTTCAGATAAGCGGTTACTCAATGCAACCCGCCGAATGAACTTAAGGAGTAGTCACAAGGCATTCTTTTGCGATGATACCGTTCAAACATTTTGTCGACGTCTTGAGTTCTCGCCTGATGGACAGTTTCTCATCACTCCAACTAGTCGAATCGTGGAAAAGGACCCAAAGCAGGCTCCGGTGTCGTCCAAGCCAAGCGCATCAGACCCAAAAACTCCAGAGGTTCCTAAGGACACTCCTCGGGCACTAGAAACAAGAGACATAGAAATAATTGACCTTGGCGAGAACACAGAGGATAAGTCTATTGCCGGGATAGGAGAGGTCTCTCAAATGCCAAAGGATGAGCCCATCGCGGCCAAGAATGAGAAGAACCGGAGTAAGGAGAATGAGCGAACCCTCTCTGACTGCACGAAGAAATGCAGGAAACCCATGAATGTGTGTTTAGTTTTCAAGCGTTCCAGTTTTAACAAGCCTATTCATTATTATCCAACCGGGCGCGAGATAGCCCTTTGCGTGCGATTCTCACCCATTCTCTATAAACTTAGAGATAGTGAAACAAACTTCTGGGGCATTCCATACAGAATAGTATTTGCCATTGCTACCTCCCGTTCAGTTATCATTTACGACTCACAACAATCTACTCCCATCGGATATGCTAGCCAGATTCATCTCGCTAGATTGACGGATATTGCCTGGTCAAGCGATGGACTACTGCTAATGATTTCTTCGTACGACGGGTACAGCACACTGATCACCTTCGACCGAGGTGAACTTGGTGAACAGTACGTGGGACCGATGCTCGAGTCAAATATCAAGTCTGTGACTGATGAAGATAAAACGGACGAGAACACTGTGGAAAACGGGAAGTCTTGTGAGGAAAAAGCCCTAAAGAAAGGGCAAAAGCGTCCAAAGGTTCCCAAAGAAGCTGTTGCATCGAAGAAGGAGAAATTGAACTCAGAAGAAGACTCCGAAAAAGAAGACAAGATCTCCACGATGGATCCAAAAAACCCCAAAAAAGGCACACCGAAGAAAATAACTCCCACAAGACTACCTGAGTCAGCAACGATGTGGAAGTACGTGGTCAAGAGGTCATAAAACACTAAGCAACAAGTGGTGTGAGATTGAAACATGTTCTGTGTATTCATACTATCGTTCAAATAACTAAATCATCCGCTCCACTTTATTTCTATCATTAAATTAGCACGATATCATGAAAGTTTTGATTAACCGTCGAAGGCTAATTGCACTCCAATGCTGCTTTCTCATGCTCGCGAACACATGAGGCAAAATCTTCCTAGAACCAGGTCGTTACGAAACCATCAGGGCACCCGGATGTTCTTCGATGAACTTGAACACTGGGGCACAAGAATTTTGATTCTAAGATCCTCGGGTCGGTGGTATCTATGGGGTAACTTGACGCAACCCAAATTATCTCGTCCTTTCAGCGCCTATTTTCTGCTCATCGTAGGTCGGGTCATTGATGGATTAGATTAAATCTCATCAATTATGATCGCCGATAGTTATTGCTCTATAAACGGGCACTCACCTCGATTGTTTGATTAATTTGATTAGATTCGGGCGGGCAATCGTCGGACGAGCTTGCGAAGCTGCGGCGGCCACGTCATCATTGTCGTAGTTCTCGTTTCCGGCTTCGTCTCCTTGTTGGTGATAACCTGGATTCACGTCACTTCCCTCCGCGCCGACAACACCTCTGTCTCGTGGTGCAGCGTAATCATCGTCTCCTCCGCCAGAGAAACCACCATACCCGTCGTTACCGCGACCTCCACCATCTTCGCTATCATCATAATCCTGAGCATTTACGCATACAAGTGCTACAATCAAAGCAAGAGCTACAACGAATTTCTATATGGATTGTGGCGATGCGAGTGCAAGCAAAGATTAGATGTTGTAGATGAATTTGTTGAGTTGGTGGTGTTCTAGTAAGTCATGGAGCTTGTACAAACCATTTGAGTTGCCATTTTGAATGTCTAGATAGCGTTCGAACGGATGCGCTATATATTAAAACTTGTTTGAATCAAAGATTTTGAACTCTGATGTTGTTGTACTTTCGCTTCAACTTGGTCTTGTCCTTTCGATCGCAACTGCTGTCTATTTATATAGAATCTCTGATCGACTTTGCCTCTACTCGGTGGGTTGCAAGTCGCCGCCCACAGAGCAAAGGCTAAAGGCTATCTCGTAGAGCTAAGGTAAGCCAAACTAGCTCGCCGTTGTGTTGCCGACTAGTTGGTCAATTGACAGGCAAGGATTTCCGGGCTGAACAACAAATCCTTACGGGTCTCCCTGTGGGGAGAACAGTTCTGAGAGACTGCCTAAAATCGTTGCTCGGCCCTGATGGCCGGTGTCGTCGATTTTAGCATGTTCGAGGTCTTAAACCGACGCGCGAGAGGGAGGGGTAGCAAGTGGAGGAGTTGTGGTAGGGGAGGAATTGCTAAGGGTGGCCCAAGGTTCCATTCTGGGATTGGTAACGATCGTCCAAGATCGCCAGTTTGGTAACTGGAAACAACAGGTGCATTCTGATCTATGGTATAGCAGTGCACTCAGCGCTCCTATTGGAGGGTTACTCTGAGGAGCCTGTGGGCTGGGACTTGAAGGGGGGACAGGGCATAACATCGATGTTCGTAATCGGCGTAATAATCAAAGCAATTGCAAGTATAGTTTTGGTTTACCGTTAGCTTGGCGTGCTAGAATCTATTGTATTCGATGGCCGTACTACTTATTATTAGGCACTCTCGTATTGAAGGAAAGTGGCGTTATTCTCTTGAGAGGAAAGTGCACTTGTGGGCTAGCCGAGCTCTTACATATTGTATTACGCAATATTTTGTCTTTGAACAGTGCATTTGATACTAGCTTACGAGCATGCAGGTGTAGTTTTAAGGTACTGAGAACGGTATGAGGGTCTTACTGACAGATTGTTGCGACAGGGAAGGTGAAATTTTCGATCAAAAATGTTCATGAATCAACGTCGAATTATCCAGCACCATTCCAATTTGAGGCCTTCTCTGGCTCTTTGAATCTAGAATCTAGTGCGTGAAACAACAAGTGAAACTGCAGCCAGAGAGCCGAGGCTAATGCTTTGGTCCAAGGTTGGCTGTCATTTGATTATCGCGTTGCCTTAAATGCTCACACAAAACCTAACTCAAGAAGCCAAGAACAAATACACCCAAGAATAGTATCTAGTAGTAGGTGCAGAAGTGCGGTTCGAGCGGTTTTCTGTAGTCAAACCTGTGGTCTACAATAGAGTTGGACTGACCACCATGGACTAAAATGCGCACCTATTCTAAGTTATCGACCGGCTCTCTGAATCGTTTCGGTCTTCATTCAAGGTAGCCCTAACTAGGTATAGAGCTTGAAGTTACGGAGAAAATTTCTGATGATTACCTGTTGGCGGCTGCCAAGAGAGAATGATGATTAGAGGACCACTGGACTTAGTGGTTCTTGCCAGACAGCGCACATCTAGTCGTACAACAAGCTAGCCTGATATGTCCGGCTTGTCAACCCAAGAACTTTCAAACAAGTACTCTCGTCAAGTTGAACTTTGCTATTACCTAGCCACTGACAGTTTGGCATCAGGTCTACCAACTCCAGCTCTCTACCTTCAACCTTGCAACTCGAGTCCACCAATCTATCACACTCTCTGTGTCTTTCGACTTACGAGTGTAGCGAGTTCCTTTTGAAAACAAATATAAAGAAATTTGGATAAACAAACCGGAGAACCCCTTACTTGACCAACTCATGCCAAACACCTACCATGAACTCTCCTGGTGAGCGGTGGCAACAACCTCTACCACTTGGCCATTATGCTAATTGTCGGCAATCTGTCTCATTCTTTATCTCACCTGTCCACGTAAAGAGTGTTGCCCTTCCATTCAACCTCTCTGCAAACCATAAGAGAAGGGTTGCGCTATCACGCCGGGTTCTAGACTAGAATCGGCTAGCTCTCCGCAAAAAGCCCATAGATATGTATCTCGAACGAGCGAGGGCTTTTATTTTTGAGTGGTTAGCTAACTTTGCCATGGCTAACGAAACATTAAATCTTATATATACTTTTTATGAATATCTTGATATATGGCTGTAAGGACTTGTATTGTATCGGTTATAATTGAATTGTGACTGCTTTGTAAAGAGATTTAAACGTATCAAAGTCATTTTAGAACTTTCACATGACGCGCTGCTGCGGTCTTATTCTTTGGAGGGGGCAAGTAAGCCTTGCTTGGAGACTTGAGCCTTGATTCAGGTGTCGACCTGCTACTTGGTGATCTAGCGCCATCAGCATTACTACTATATGCTCTTTGGTTATTACGGGACAGTGACTGAAGTTTCGGCTTTGAGGCCAGCTGCTTAGTGGGTTCATCAAAGTCAGCCAAAATGATCGCTTGATCTTTTATCCGTTTTTGCAATGATAGGCTCATGAGCCGCCATGAGTTGCAATTAACAACCGAAGTTGCCTCTTTGAGTAGATATCTCTCGCAGTATTTGCGCATCTTTGATACCAAGTTTACAAACGAGTCGCTAAAGCGGGAGTCCTCGCCATCTGATTCCATTGAGCACTCAATCTTATGCAATTGTATTAGAGTCTTGCATCCTGTGTCAGGTTTGAGGTGGTTCATGGCAGCAAGGAGATTTTCTTCGAGTATCTCACATTCCCAGCAAGTTTTGCTGAGGCTAGTGAACGACTCGCTTTGCAAGATTCTTTCATAATTATCAGCCACATAGTTACAGAAGTCCTCCAACAGTCGACCAATCAAGCAAATGATGGACTCAGTCCACTTGACTCTGGGCAAATTTTTGAGTAGTCTTTGGCATTCGATGGTTCTTGGTATGATGTTATCAGGTGTCAGCTGATTGAGTGTAGCCGAGTAACACTCTTCAATGAGATCGTGTGGTTTCAATTCGGAAAACTCTTTCAAGCAAAATATGCTAGCGAAATGCGATCCAATCCATTGCAGGCACTTCGAGTACAACTCGGAGTAGTCGTAACGCCAAGCTAGAGGCAGCGTTTTAAGCACACCAAGGGAGCATACATTACATGGCTTATGGAAAAAATGACACAAGTTCATGCGAAGATTATGCACACAAACTAGTCTTAAAGTTGTTACATGAAGTTGATGGGTCAGTTTGGCCAGCTCAACCAAGTCAAGATCTTCGGGTACTTTGACGCTGCCTGAGTAAATATGCAATATCGAGAAGTTAACAGCATTATATGAATATTCAGATAAATCTATCTCAAAAGCTCGACCATTGCCAATAGCCACTGGCGAAGAAGCTGTCGAGAGCTGGCTTGGTTTGGTGACCAGCTCGGCCAGATAAGCTGATCTGGCAGCAAGAATGCATCTATGAGCGTTGATTCGCCTATCGTCCTTTACGTAAATTATTGCATCAGTCAAAATACCATCAATATATAATTGAGAAAGAGCGTCGGCTAACTTGGACTGCGAGATCAGTGAGAATTTGTCCATCTGCGCAACGAGGTTGTCCGATGTTAATGCCTCAAGCGTGAATGCACTGCTATCGCTCTTCTCACTCTCCGAATCATAGGCTGTTTGATCAGCCTGTGCACTAATCTTTCTCTCAACCTGGGCAACTTGACGTTTGTTTGCTGCGATGAAGTTTCTACCTGGCTTTTTCGCTACATTGGTCGCTGGTGATTGTGATCTCTCGAGTGATATCGGGTGAGCTCGAGCTAGCAACGCGGGTTTTATCTTAGATGCAACCATTGGCGTAGCTTTGATTTTGTTCGAAGCGGATCGACTTGCGTTGACCTCGTTCGCCGCATCCGGTTGAGAGCTTAAGCTTGATCGTTTAGCCGCGGTGGGTGGGATGCTAGACGGCTGTTTTGGGAGGTCATCTTGCATTGTGCTGCTTTTGCTAAGCGAGGAATTACTTCCTTTCGGAGTCGAAGATTTAATTTCGATGGTGTCACGAGAGAGGCGTGGTTCAGTTGGAGTTGTAAATGTTTTAGGCTTAAGGCCAGTCCTGGTAGTCGGGGCATCAGGTGTAGTTGGTGTGGTTGCTTTTTTTGAGCGTTCAGTAGAGTCTGGAGTTGCTACCTTCTCATCTGCTACATTCGAGTCCTCCCGAGCAGATGTGGGTTGACTCTCGGCGGTGGGACTCCGTGGATTGTCCCCAGATATCAGCTCGAACGTTTCGGTTCGAGTTAGAGGGCTGCTGGTCGAACTTCCCTCATACAGCTCGTGAATTTCGTTGATCTCTTCGCTTGAGTTTTTGTTATCAGTCGAGTGATGCTGGTCAGGGTTCATGATTGCGCCTTTGTCGTCTTGAAAATCAGTGAAATCAGGTCTTATTGTTCTGAACGACTCTTTATGGGAGGTCCATTTGTTGTTGGATATGCGCATAAGTTCTGGCTTGTTAATTCTCAACCAATCAACAATGATTTGATTGAGCTTGCTCTCCTCATCAACTACATCCTGGTTCAAGTAAACTCGCCTTATGAAGTTGACAAAGAGTTCGGGACTGATCAAGCCATGTGGTAAATGACATTGAACGATCAGATGCTCTTCGGATCCTTCATTCGAACGTTCGGATGGATTGGGAAGCTCATTTTGGATTGGAGGTGAGCCGTCTTGTAAGAAAATTTGCTCGTTAATTATAGCAGCTTCTTTTGCACGCTGGATATCGCTGACGATGATGTCTGGCTCGATGGCTTGCTCCGTCGATCTGAATACTTTGAGCAAGTTGTAAAGCTTGTGAGTTCTAGATGCTATTATGCATCTATGAAGTGATCGTTTGAAATCTTCAGCTATGTGAACATAAAGATCGGTATAAAGCTCGTCTCCATAGAGGTTTTTTATATCCTCATGATATCTGTCACTTATGGAATGCAATAGGGACTCCAACTCAGCTCGGCATTTGGCTATGAATATCTGGCTTGGTTTGAATCGAGGATTGGGCACGGCTAAGGCTCCTGATGATATGAAATCAGCGCTTAAAGACTTTGAAGTTTGTGCAGCCGATCGCTTTTGGACCGTGGTGGTTTGATTTGTGGTTGATAAATCGTTTTGGCAGCAAGTGTTTTGCTTGTTTCTATTGACTGTAATTTGCTGAGTTGATAGCTTAATATCGGATGAGTTCAAGGTCGAGTTTTCTCTTGCCTCTTGAGGTTGCAAGGTTTTTGCCATTTGATTGTTATGAAATGTATCTTTCACTTCAACCAATTGAATGAGATCGGCTAATTATGACAAGTTGGAATATTGCAAGTCAGTTTGTAGAATTATTAAAGCTAGGTTGTATTGATCAGTCTTGTGTTGTAAAAGTTGACTAGCACTCATGGATCAGCCTCGTCGAGTGATGAAGTTCCAAAATTGGCAAAGGGGCTACGCGTTGTTGGAATATTGAAGAACCAAGCTGGAGTTGTGGGTGCCGGAGATGGGGTGTGAAATGTTGGGTGACTCTCGCTTCTTTGATTCAGCACCTCAGACTTGTGTTTAAAGATTGCAAATTTTGGCCTCAGATCGTAGCCCTGTATTGGTTCCAGAGTTTGACCCGTCTTGGAGTGTCCATTATCTCTCGCAGGCTGATTAGTCGAGGGCGAGTTATTTGTATTGCAACTGGTGGTGGTTTCGCTTGATCCGATTATGCTGGGTTTGATTTTTGTCATAGCTTGACGAACATCCAAATAGTTCCTAGAGTTGGATGAGCCAAAATTTACCTAAAATTTTGGTTTTATTGTTCGCTCTGATTGTGAGAGCGGGGCAATTCTATCGTATGTACTCCAATGAGCTCGTGTAATACTGATATTCTTTGATGTTAATCGTGAATTTCGCTGATTAAACTCGAGATTAAAACTACAAAGATTTTCGGAGCCAGATAACATGTGGTTGGCCCTTTGGCTTTGGCGTTATTCTGTGCGAAAAATTTCGACAACCAGCCTCTGTCGCTGCTCTGCGTTCAGGCCCTTGCAAGCATTGGGCTAAATTCGTTATGCAACCCAATTCGCTGGCTCGCTCTTTTTAGGGCATACAAGTTGTCGACCGCACAGAAGCCTTGATGACACTTTCTCAACGTCACAAATGAGTATGTACTCACGACAAAAGTAAGTAAACTTTTTACCTGGGAGAGAAATGCAAGCTGTCAGAGGTATTTTGTTTTATGTAGCAAAGGAACCACTAGAAATGAGCGTAACTTGCGGGCATATCTAATTTTGCCGTGTAAGCTTACCAATCCGTGGAACTATCAAACTCTTGGCTCATGCTGGACACAGTATAATAACTGGAACTCCTCTCAGATCTTATATAATCTTCCTGTTCTGATCCATTCGGAGACTTGAAACTATCTCACTATCCAGATTCAGAGGTTCAGCTTATCACTTTAACGAGCCAGAGCAGTGGACAGATCCAATGGAGAAGTCGTCTCTCTGGCACTAGCAAAACTAGAACCACCACCTCCTCGTACCTGCGCCCAACTCCGCCGCGATCAACTGAGTAAACTCGTTAGCTGGTTCAAGAGTGTTCGATTAGTCTATTATCAAAAGCTAGCGCAGATATGAGCTGTTTCTAGCCAGCACTATTGGTTTGCTTCTGTATTAAACTTGACAGTCATCCTCTCGCTCCCTCTCTTTCTCAACTCAATACCTTTCCTCATAGGCCCACTCCGACAATTGGAGTCGCTCGACACCTGAGGCAAGGGAGCATCCATTCTTATGTGTGACAGTTATCTTGCATGCGATTGCAAACGCGAGCAGACCATCATCTTGTTGCCGTCTTCTTAAGCACTATGGATGGCTTCCATGTTTTTAGACAGCAAAACATGATGGACATAGGATGCAACGATGCGAATGTACAGAATCCCTCCGTGATTTGAGAAATGAACTCTGCTTGGAACTCCAACAATCGCAAGCGGAGGGGAACTACTGCCTAAGGATAGCAAATCTCGACCTCGATTCCCGACCTGAGGGGTTGAAATGGCTCGAGCGAGCATATGTAAACATTTTTGAGTTTAAAATCCTAGATCTAACATCTGTCGCCTCTGGATCAAAGAGAGCGAATGTCTGTTTCCTATTTGTTTACATTAAGCCCATAAGAGTTAGTTGGGACAGTGCGCTCGCCCAAAAATCAAGTTGGAAGCTAGATTTTGAGACCGGACTTCAATTTGCCATTTTCGTCCGAAAGAGGGGGACGAGCTCATGCATGAGCTGGCGCTTCCAATGTGGGTGTGTTCGTCGGGCCTTAGTCCCAGCTGACCCGAAGCCCATCACTGCTCGGAAGTACTCGTTCGAGCCTAGCTTTGGGAAGGTAAACTGGAAAAACTGAATCTCAAATACGAATTTTCATTCTTTGGTCAAGACGCAATTTACATATCTATCACATTCAAACTCTCCTTCTTCTCTGTCAAGAATGCCCAAGTTCTTGGTCGAGGCAACTTGATGGCCGTTGACTTCCCCACTGCAACGGCTTAATGTTGCACCGACAGGGGTTCAATTGTAAAGATGAAATACAGTTCATGAAACGGGTTATGATCTCATAGGCCGCAGAGGATATTGTTTGTCTTCTCTCCTCTTGCAATATTGTTAGGTTTACGCCGTGAAACATATTATAAACGTTACCACATCTCAATAGGGATCATACGATTAGCCGACTTGCTTTTGAATAGATCATCATGTTTCCTCCAAGGAATTGATCGTCCAACACATCGCAATTTTCATATTCATAACCAGGATAACGTCGAGACAGATACACTTCTAGCTCCCTAGTCTATAGTCTGAGGGCGGGGTTCAAGCTAATTCCAGGTTGTTCATATCAAGCCCACTCTGAGGACTGCTCAATTCAGTGCTTTATTGTACCTGATCGTATAATTTATCCATAATCATAGTTTTAGATATATTGTTTCAGATTCATCGGAAACATAGCCCAATGCAACAAGAAGGAACGCCACTTTTCATCCACGCCCACACGGGTATCGTTAAAGGAGTCGCCTTTAACCCAAAGGTAAAAATCATTGCCTCACGGTGAAGATTCCGTATGATTCATTCCGACTAACACTACCACATTCTCCTATAGCGTCGATATATCTTCTGCTCTGGTGGCACCGATGGGTACATCAATGTTTACAATGCATTCAACGGGAAGCAAACCATATGTACCCAGATTACCCACCCTCATATTATGAAAAACATAAGCGCCGTTAGGTTCAATGCCGATGGTACTCGCATACTAGTAAGTTGAACCGATGATACCAATTTGAGAATCGCTGGTTACCCAGCTAACGCTTTTCTCTAAATTTAGTCAACAAATTCAAAAAGACTATCAGTGATAGATGCCGAAAGTGGCGAGCTGTTGAGCTCATACGATAACTGCGCCTACTCTGGAAAGGAAAGAGCCCCTTTGGCTTCAGATCCCTCTAATCCCAACTTGGCGGTATGTGGCTGCACAAATGGGAAAGGTCTGATAACTTTCGATCTAAGGCTCGAAAATCCTGCTCATTTTGCGCTAAACGTTCATTCTAGCCTCATAAGAGATATCATATATTTAGATGAAAGCTGGCCTTTCGGAGGAAGTCATCAGAATAGTGTTGTCTCCTTGAGCCTAGATGGTGTTTGCAAGATAAGAACAGTAGACGATCGTAGTCTGCACGTGTTTGATGTCAAACACCGCTCACATTGCATAACAGCCACGCCTGATACGTATTCGAATTCGAGCCAAGATCGTCTCGATAGCCTAATGCTCATAGGAGGAGATGGCCTAACCGGCTATGTTGCCCCAACAGCTGACCAAGAACAAAATCTGCTCAGCTACTCTTTGAAGGAGGGAACAATAAACAAGCTCAAATACACGTCCAATGGTCATATGCTTTACGCCATATCAACTGGTGGTCAGGTTTCAAGATACAGGAGGGTCGGAGATGACCACTGCTATCTCGGCGAGGTGTATTCGCACAATGACGAGATAATAGACATGGATTTATCACCGATCGATGAGTACATAGTCACTGCCTCGAGGAGCGGACATGTAGGGCTGCTTTGTCTGGGGGCCCCTTCGCGCGGTTGGACGGGCTTCATGCAAGTCGCATAATCTCTGAATGAGATTACGAGTCAATCCATGAACAATCTGATCGACGTTTTGTGGAGTTTGGAATTAACAAGAAGTTTTACCTTAGGGCTCAAAGAGCTTCGTTTCGGAAAGACAACATAAATGCAACGGTCGGAACTTGTCTGGAAAATTAATTTAGTGTTAGCTTTTTGCTCTTCACCATCATGCAAGTTGATTTAAATTGTATTTGTCCTATAGATCGCACAATACTTCTTTTTGGTGTCAGTTGCATTAATCTTTTTTATCCTCCTAATTATATAAGTATTTGTTTCTTGAACACTGAGCATTCACTATGAAATGACTGAGCCCCGAACACCTGCATGATGCAAATCGGTTCATGATGCAAATCGAGATGATCGTTCTCTATTACCTTGGAATTCATTATGGGGCCTCGAGCTCATATAAGGCCTATTGAATCTTGCATTGTTACTACCTCGTTCTCGCTCTTCGGAACGATTCGGTGGCTGCTCGAAATTGGTCTTTTTGAACTTTCCTTCCTCCTGCCGTCTTTCGTAGTGAAGAAAATCATCAAATATGGATGTTGTGTGTGGATACTGATGCAGAATTCTCAAAACAGCTTTACCTTTCTCACTAGGAACCTCTTGCGTATCTCTACTATTTGTGACCGGTTTATCCTCGTTGTTTTCCAAAGTAATATGCCTTAACGCACTGTTTGGCACATCCTTGACATATATCCATTTCACAGAAAATTCGCCCTGCCACTTACTCTGAGCCCAGACCCCTGAAGAGGAGTCGAAATCAACTGACGACATCATCTGAGCCATACCACAGAAATGCCCCGAACCATTAACTGAGAAAAACAGATATATGGGACCGTCCTTAGTTTTTTGTTGCCCGTAGGCTTCATCAAGCCGCTTATTACCGTGATTGGTCGAACACCAGATTGAATATTTGATTGACCTGTGGATGTCATCCTCACTGTAGGATTTGATTATGAAATATCGAGCATTATTCGGTTCTAGGTTAAACGACTTGGGGTTGAAGTTGGCTGGGTTTAAGTGCGGATGTAGGTTAAGGTCCAGTTTAGCGGGTACGACTCCGACGGCGTTTCCATCTCTCACGTTATTGTAATGATGATGCTGATTAGCTTGATTGTCATTGCCGCGGTTAGAATTCAGAGGTTGATGATGTGGCTCTCTGGAATCAAATCTGCTTGATGCAAATCGAACAGAAGCTGTGGCAGGATTGCGGTAATTATCGTTGCCCCTTTGATCATTACGTTCAACGAGTGTAGAGCGTTTGTTGTATTCTCTATCACGGTACTGATCTTCGCCCCTAAAATTATTCATACGTCCTCCGTTCGGAGCCTTAAACTCCCTTCGAGCGTGCGATGAGTCTCTTATCTCGTCGGGTTGCTCGGGATGGAGTTTATCATGCTCTGATTCTTTCCTATCAGAATCTCTCCGAGCGCGGTAATCGCGTTGGTCGCGACGGTTATACGAGTCGCGGCTAGTTACGTTTAGTGCTTGATACGAGTTAACCATTTTAGTATTTGATCCTTGGTTGTGATTGTGATCTCTGTATGGATAGTCTCTAAAATCCTGATTTCTATATTCGTTGTTTTTCAGTTTTTCGGGCGAGTCTTGATTTGTTTCCAGCGGGGTGTTGCTTTCTTTTGGTGGCTGCTCGGTCGTAAGGTTGAGTGATGCGTTCATTGCTGGCCATGATATCCTGGAAGACTCAACACTGTCCTCACCAAGAAGGTCAAGTTTTAAGCTTGTAGACGCAGATGGTACTTTGGTAACAGGTGGAGGCACTGAATTGCGCTGCATCGAGGTCGCGGCAGCCGAGACACTACTCTTAATGGCTGGGTTGATTCCGTTTTTTGACTCGAGACTCGATGAGTCAAGGGCGACAACTGCCAAATGCTTGGCAGATGACAATACAGAATTGGACCCCGCCATCTTGGATTTGAGGGACTTAGGTTGAGAAACTTTTGCCGGTTGGCTGGCTATTGATGCCCAAGTAGTCTTTCTGGTTGCTGATAGAGAGAGCGAGCTTAAGCTCTCCTCTAATGAAGGACTTTGTTCAGATTCTTGTGGTCTAGAGGTTGACAGGTAAGTCTGGTTCTTTACGTCATCAATAACATTAGACCTAGAGTCTTTGTCACTCGTCTGCTTTTTAGGTGGTTCCATGGGCGCCGATTTCATGCGATCCTCCTGTTGGTTACGGTAAATATTTCGACTTGGATGCTGGGTGTTGCTATTTGTCTGCGCTTTTCTTTGATACAGACTAGTTGATTCGTTCTTAGTGATGGGGGTGCTCAGAGGATTGTTGACTGGAGATGAGGAAGCTGGTGCTGGCTTAAGTTCGATTGGATCTTTTGTAGTGCCAGTCTCATGTTGAAAGTCTGGAGCGCTCGAAATACTGGAATCTCTGATATTTGCGAGTTGTTGTTGCGCTTGTTGGGCTGATTGTTGTGTGGTTGAGTAGGACCCAGTTGAAGCTTCGTTGGCATGATCCGCTGGGATCTTGGCCTGACCAGCAGGCTTTGTCGAAGTTTCCCCTTCAACAGAAACATGCTTGTTCGATTGATAGTGGGGCGATACCTTTACCGACGGAATTTGCCTACCAATTTGACCAAGAGAGGGCTGCGCAATAGTCTGATCTGGAGCTAATTGATTTTGCTGTATCGAGTTAGCTTGTTGATTTGTCAATGTTTGCTGACTTTGATTAGATGAGGACTGGTGCGTACTGTCGATAGATGTTTGGTGATGAAGCTGCGAATGCTGTTGGTGTGCTACTTGATGCAATTGCTGTTCATGATGATGCAAAAGCTGATGCTGCTGAGTGAGAGTAGCCATTCGGTGGTGAATCACCTCGGCAGGTTGCGCTTGCGTGTGATGTTGTGTCTGACCAAAATTTTGCATATTCTGACCATAAGACGGCCTACCATAGTACAAACGAGGGTCATGCATGTAATTAGCTGCCTGCTCGGATGCTGTCGGTTGTCGTTGTTGAACAGGAGCCTGGTTTGTCACAGCTTGAGAGTGGGACGTTCTCTGTTGAGTCGCCTGATTATGGTTCCAAAAATTGGAAACATTCGCTGGATTCGGATGACCAGTCTGGGTGTGTGGACCATTGTTGGACGTCTGAAAGAAGGCTGCATTGTAATTATTGTAACCATAGGCAGCAACTGCGGCAGCAGCAGCAGCCGATCCGCTATACAAGTTGTCTACATTGTATGAGGAAGCTTGTGGTCCAGAGCCAATCGCCTGCGTCGCAATCTGGCCATTCGAACTACGATGGTCATTGACTGAGTTTGTATGACTCTGGTAGGCATGAGTCATATAAGCAAGCGTTGGATGTTCGGTGACAACTGGATGATGGGCCTGCTGAGCCATTGTACCTATCGTGGGCGTCCAACCATGATTTAGTGTTGAGGCCTGAGTATTGGAAGCTGGCTGCTGGTGGTGAACAGGTGCATGTTGATGCTGCGCAACAACAGCAGCACCAACGACAGTAGAGGCCGCACCAGAAACTGGAACTGAGGTTCCCTGATGGTGATGATGTTGACCATGTTGATGTTCCGAGGTTGAATGTTGCGGCTGTTGATCCTGTGAATGTGTGTGAGTTTGGTAGGGTTGATACAAGTGCGCTTGCTGGTAGTAAGCAGCAGCGGCTGCATTATGGTGTGCAGAAGATTGCAATTGCTGGTGATGATATTGACTCAGTTGAGCGGTCGAATGATTTTGCTGGTGGCCTAAAGAAGGTCGTTGCGTTTGTGAGGTTGGGGCCGTTTGCTGGTTCGATTGGCTAGCGTAGACACTGGTGGTGTGTGTTTGATGTTGCTGTTGCTGCTGTCTGGGCTGGTTCCAGGAGTGGTGGTGGTGATGTTGTTGCTGTTGCTGTTGTTGTTGTTGTTGCTGCTGCTGGTGATGGTGGTGGACAAGGTCATAAGAAATTGCAGCATCCTTCATTCTCGTGCAGGTTTTATGATCGGTTGGTTTGAGAACCTTGGACTCAAGCGGCGGGCGGAACTCTTTCAAGTTCTTCCAATTGGTCTCAAGTTGAGTGGGAAGGACTTGGAACAACCTGCGAGCTGTCGGGATTCTCAAGAACTAGTGTCAAGGAGTCGAGTGGAGGTGGGTGCGGATTGAGGTGAAGTGGGATTCGTGCGTAAAATAGTAATTTGACGACACCAATCGGATCGGAGCTCCTAGAAAAGTGACTTGAGGCTAGCGAATGACTTTGGCTAGATTTGAAATGTACTTGAGGTGGATAGAAAACAATGATTCGCGCGCCAGAACTGATCTCAATGTGTTGGGCAAAAATAGTGCTCCAAAATGGTTTAAATTCTCGCTCGCTTAGAAATAATTTAAATCGCGGATTCAATCCACCACCAGCAAGTCGTTTGTGGTTATTCCAAGTTTGATTGGTATCAAATTTTATCAATATCCTTTAGACAGTTGGACTTGCGTTCACTTTGCCGCCCGCTTGCTGGCTCGAGAGATGTTTTAAAATTTTATCCTTGTAAATGGGTGTGTCGCTGGTATAGATATACAGATGTATATTTACAGTGTTTAATAATTCAGCTTGCTGGCTAATATTATCTCGCTTGTGAGTGTGCAAAGCAGGGAGATTTATTTCGGCCGAGAAGATTGAAGGGGAGAATGAGAATAAGAGAGGAGTAGAGTCAATCCGTCCAGCCAATTGGCTCATCAGCGCATTCGTCGTCGTCGTATTGGCCGCTGGTGCCGCTGGCTCTGGCGCTGCCGCTGCTGCCGCCGCTCCTGCTGCCGCCGCCGCTGCCGCTGCTGCAGACTCAGCCGCCGTCGCAGTCGTCGTTGCCTCGACGTCCCAATTTTTTGCGGCCAAATCGAGCGAGAAATTATGCTCGCTAGCTCCGTGGGCAAAGTTTACAGTGGATGTTCAATGTGTCTGCAGGCTGCGCTCGGCTCAGGCAGCGGTGGCGGCCAGTTTTGTGTGGCGAATCGCATTGCCCACTAGCTGCGGCCGCCTCTCCAGTCTAGGAGTTCGATGGCTTGTTAGCTGCGCCGGCTACAATGCGGCCGCCAGAGGCTGCGCGTCAAGTGTAGGAACCCAGGCCTAACAGACGCGCGCACGAACGGTCGGCTGCAGTTCCGACACATGAAAGGCGCTCCAAGGGCTCACGGCGCCACAGAAGAACAGCAGGTTTCAAGACGAACGCACAGACGCACGAGCGCCCTGAGCGCCGGCCGCCCTTGCAAGTTGTGCAAGTGCACACTCGGCACAGCTCACCCTGCTCTCGAACTTTGGCGGCCGCCTGTGAGTCGGGTCGTTGTCGTCGCCACCACCAAAGCTGCCACTGGCGCCACTCTCCACAGAAGAAGCCGGCACATGCAACGGGATTGAGGGATGACGAGTCGAGCTCGTTGCGGCGAGCCTCCCCTGGAGCGCCAAGCAAGACTCAAGAGGCAACCTCTCTCCTCCCCCCTCCTCTCGGCCCGCGCTCGAACTTGTTGTCTGCTCTCAGGTGGGGGACTGGCGGCCATGGACTGCGCCATGTCCTGTCAAACTACTCGGAGCCTGAACGGATTTAAACTAGACCCAAGAGCTCGAGAGGGGTGGTAGAATCCGCATGCCGTCGGCCCTGCTTGCTGTCGCCCACTGCGCTAACCCGACTCTACCGTCAAAACGGACTACAAATTCTCTGGACGCGGACCTGGCCAAGTATGATTGCCACCTTCAGATGTCTGGCGGCGGTCTAGTTCCATGTCACTGGCGCTGGCTGCCACTTTCAATATTGACTCTGACAAGGCCGCTAGAGGAGCCGAAGCACTCTAGGCCATTCCAGAAATTCGGCTAGAGTCCTCCAACTTTGTCGTGCGTCCGCGAGACTCATCTCTCGCGCTCTCGGCTCTAAAATGCCAATTTTGCTCAAGTAGAGAGCGCGCAAACCTTAATCAAGCTTCCGACCGGCGCCAAGCCAGGACTTTGCCTCGAAACGCCACCTAGAAAGGAAGAGAGAGAGAGAGAGGGGCCAACTCTCATCGGGCTGGTCAGCCACCATCTCTCCGCGAGCGCCGATTGGTAGCCGGCTGGTTCAATGTCGTTCATGTTGCCATGGGTGGCAAGACTAGCTAGTCCTTTGAAACTCGCCGGGCCACTATATTGAAGTATCGCATGGATCTAGCAGCAGGCGCATTGACCTGATTGTAGAATGTGTTGTCTTCAAAGGCTTAAGAGATGGTAGTCACTCGACCACAATTTGACATTAAGGGAAAGTTCAGGTCTGAGGTTGTTCGATTCGGAGCACGAACGTTAGGAGAGGAGCTCTCAAAAAAGGGCTGTTCTGACAATGGAACGTTATGTAAGCGTGGAGAGTACGAGACCAAAGCAACCTGTTGCTCGGTTATGAGGGGAACCTTATATGCGCATGGCGCGCAGACACTATGCGCGCCAAACCTGAAGCCATCATTTATGTTTGCTCTCGGCCATTCTAATGCACTAAAACAAACAAATCGTATCCATAACCATTGGCTCATCTCATAGTGCGCATCCATTGCGCCGAGTTTGGCCCAAATGAGCCCCAGTGGCGCAGGCGCTCAGATTGCTTTTATTGCCAAGCTTGCCAGGGCGATCTAGGCGATATTTGTTTTGGTCTGTCGCTTTATGTGCTGCTACGACTCGTAGCCTACGAGCTTCTAACAACTCATGAGCTCCCTTGATGAACGTTTCAATAGCGATTATTTTGGTAGTCGCAATCAACATGTTAATCGATGGACTGAAGCCCACGAGTAGTTAGCGAAATCCCGCTACTGTAGGAGGGATGGGCAATTTGGCGAGGGGGCCGGTAAACAATGTGATGACCTGGTATGGCTTTTCTCGATACTCTCAAATTGTGACTGGTCGATTTCGTTTCTTGAATCTAAAACCAACGTTGAGTTCATCTTATCTAGCTGGATAGCGCCTCTACAAGTTAATCAATCAAAAAGAGGACCAATCATGAGTTCCAGGTATCAATATCAGAGGACGGATACGAACGAGCTCGCAAATGCAATGCGGAATCCAAACAATTTCGAGTCGATTCTCGTTTGCACAGTGGCTTTCATTGTTGTTGGTTTGCTGATGATGGTCACAGGTGGAGTAATATGCCTCATCTATTATACAGAAATTACACCTCCAAACTATGACTCCAACTACCACCGTTACGTGGGCTCAAGCATGCCCAGGATCGTAGGTAAGCTTGAGAGATCTTTAAATTCCTTATTCCGCCGGGTGACATAAAGGCTAACTGATTTTTCTGCATTCCTCCACACTAGGACCCCTGCTAGTTGCTTTTGGAGGCCTTCTTTCGGTGGGCGACGTTATAGTGATTGGACTAGCAGTGCAACAAAATTACAAGCAAAAAAAGGAACCAGCAGCAAGCCAGATGGTAACACGAAACACGTCCTAGACGTGAAACATCTAGACTATCAGTCTTCCAAACATATGTAGCCTTATGAAGATGCGGGACAATTACCTGGAAGATAGATCAGACGGTTTTTAATTAAAAACTAGTTTGGGTCGCTTGGGCTTTGATGGTTTGACATCCTCAGGTGGCTCTGTCTTAACATTCACACCTATTTTATCACCGTTATTAGAATCTTTTTTGATATCACTATCTTTTAGTCGAGGGAGGAACTCTGGGGAGGTTGGATATGGTTCAGTTGTGAAATACGGCATATTGAGGGCCTGTGTACAATCGCATCTCTCGGTGGGGCACAACTTGAGCATGCTCTCAAGTATATCTATAGAGTCTTGCTGCAAGGCCGAAAACTTTTCAGAGAATGGCTGGCCAAGAGATACGTCATTGAATTCTACAAAATCGTTCAACTCGGTGACACCATGCCAGTTTTTCTCTGTTGGTGTGCCCAGGACAGTGATTATTCTATCAAGGGTATCAAGGTCTGAGTCGCCAGGAAAGAGGGGCTCTCTTTTGAAGAGTTCGGCCAAAATGCATCCAACGGCCCAAATATCTACGCCCGTGCCATACATCCTGGCTCCATATAATAACTCAGGCGCTCTGTACCATCTCGTTACAACTTGATGGGTATAAATCCTCGATGGTGACCCAAAGGTCCGCGCCAAACCGAAGTCGGCAATCTTAAGTATATTGTTCTTGTCTAACAATAAGTTGTTTGGCTTCAGGTCACGATGTAAGATCCAGTTGTTGTGAAGGTATTCTAAGCCCTTCAAAACCATGAGAATGTATGATTTTATGTGGGCGAAACTTAAATAAATCTTCCTCTCGTGAAGTATCTGCTCAAGATCTGTTTCCATGATTTCGAAAACAAGCGAAATGCTTGAGTCTTTACCGTAAACATCAAGTAAGGCGATGACGTTTGGGTGGTGGAGCTCTTGCAAAAGTTTTATCTCCCTTAACGCTGTCCTATTGACTCCATCCTGAGCCTCTTGCATATTGCCAATCTTGATCTTCTTGATGGCGACCTCTCGATCAGTTTCCTTATCTCTTGCTTTATAAACAGTGGCAAATTGGCCCTCGCCAATGAAGTTGATTTTTTCATACCGCTGCGACATTCTGACCAAGCGAATACTGATCAGAATTATCCCCACAACAGGCTTACACTAATAGATATACTAATCATCCAAGTGCATTATAACTGTTACGGGAATAGTAAGATTTCTGGCCCGATGAATTAGTATCCCTTCGTTCCTCCTTCTCTCAAGCCTGAGCTACGACGCGTGGTGCGACCAGCATTACTCTCTCTCCCATGTTGTAAGATTTTCCACCACTGACGAGCTTGCATCTCAACAACGATCAGACTCGCGACCGCTTGGTCCCATCTAATGCATGTTGTTCTCTGCCGAGCCATTAGATCGACGAATCGGAACTTATTACAGGTGACGATCGTGCCGAATCATACATTAATTTTGTTTTGATCTCCGATAAGTTCTAGTCATCTGTCAAGCCAATTGGATACTGATGCGCAGATAACCGAACGAAGATTAGTATTATCGACCTCATTCTGAGTCACATCCCTCCATTCAAACAGCGAAACATCGGTGTTCAAAACTATCCATTAAACTCCAGATCAATCGGCCTGCCAACGCTCATGGCATAAAATGCAAAGCTAGTTGACCATGGGTAACGCTAGTAGTCTGAAGCATCACGTATCGACCGCAGAGAAAACCGGGGTCATTCAGCTCTCTAAATCGAACCTCCGCGATTTGCCGAAGGACCTGGTGCAAATAAGTCACCTCCTTCGCACTCTCGATCTAAACTCGAACCGCATCCAGCAACTCGGTGACAGCATCCAAAGCTTCAAGAACCTCAAAATTCTCAACCTAAGCCACAACAAGCTGACCCTCATTTCTGGCTCCATCGGTCAGCTGACAAAACTCGAGTCTCTCCTGCTCCAGGACAACCTGCTCGCCTCCCTTCCTGCCCAACTAACTGCGCTTAGTCTCTTAAAAACGCTCGATCTGTCCTCCAATCGGTTCTGCCAGTTTCCAAAACAAGTCTGCTCGCTTCCAAACTTGGAACACCTCGATCTGTCTACAAACCAAATCGACGCTATACCCGACGAGGTGGCCCACTGCAACGCAACCGAGATCAACCTCAACGGCAACAAGATTCGCCTCCTGAACGAGGCGCTCACTCGCAGTCCACGATTGAAGATCCTCCGTTTGGACAACAACCAGGTCGAGCTGGCCTCCATCACGAGGGCCATCCTGGCCGATTCCAAGATTTGCTTGCTGAGCGTCGAGAACAACCCGTTCACACTGAAACAGTTGCAAGAACGCGACGGCTACGAGCAATACAGCGATAGGTACACGTCAACGAAACGGAAACTTATCTAGCTGGCGGCGGTGGCAGCGATACTCCTGGGGCAGGTTGTCGGCTTGCCCGAGGAGCGAGCAAACGGAGAGTCTCTAGAGAGGGGCAAGTCAAGGAGGAGAGCGAGGGTACGGGAATTGTTATCGTGTTTGTTATTGGTGAATAAAGGTTGCTTGTACATTTACATCTCTGCCTAAAACCCGTGCACCCTGAGCTGGTCCAGCTACTAGGCGCCCTTCATATTTGTAAGGAGTTGCTGATGGGATGGATGGCGACGGTCGCGCTCGTTAGGCCATTTTAGACCATCAACCTATAACGAATCAGTCTCTTCAGATGCGCCTGTACCTACAGGCATGTTCACAATCTATAGGAAGAATACCTCACTACTCTACTCTATGTCTGGCACTCTCGGTAATATTGGGCTCTCAAGTCTATATCTCTGATATATTGATTCATTTGTTTGTTCAGATCGTCAACGATGTCTTGATAATCCTTTAAGCGTTTAACGTTTTCATCAAAAAGATCATCGAGTTCTCGAAGGAGGTTCATTCTCAATTGTAAATCTGCCGCCAGTTGAAAAGCGTCATTCTTAAGTCTTTCCGCCCGATCCTTCATTTCGCCATTCTGACGAGCCTTATTACGAAGCTTCTCCTCAGCAAGTTTCACCTTCTCAGCTAACTCATCTGCCCCCTTCTCGGCCTCGTCCGCCAGTTTGCCGGCATCTTCGGCGGCTGTTTTGGCTTGCGACAGGTACAATTCGTTTTGTGCATACTTCTTACGTAATTCGTTGAGGCGATCACGTAACTTTTTGATGGCCTCCGTTAACTCTAGGACAATTCTTGTAAGGAGCTCAGTTTGAGCGCTTATTTCAGACAAATCAGCTTGGGCGCCCTCTATATCCGCACTAGCAGCTGCTATAGCGGCCGCTGCTCGCGCTTGCTCGATGGCGGCCAACCTGAGCATGTTCAACACCTGCTCGACTGTCTCTAAAATATTGTCGGCCATCTCTTTAGCCCTATCAGCTTGCTGATGGAGTTGCTCAGCAGTGTTAAGATCGTTTGCAGTATCTTGCAAAATTTTATCAATGTTTGTCAAGCTCGATATTGTTTCGTTGATCTTTCTTGCAAGATCCAATATTTGTTCAGGCTTCAGCGAGATCGATAAAGTTAGACACTCAGTGCCCAGGGTTCTAACTTCTGCAGGTCGCGCTCCATCCATCAAGGAGAACTTGTCGACTCCGTCCATAATTCCGTTTAACTCGTTTCCAACTTTGTCAAACTTTGACTTCTGTACCTCGCAGTCGGTCATCACAAGCTTAGCCTGTCTGAGTGCATCTTCGCTCTTGTTCTTGGCCTCAAGTAGAGCGTCCAAATCTAACCTAGATTGGTTGTACTTCTCGTTCAAAAGTTCCATCGCCTTCAGCGCGAAATCAAGCGCATTGCCAGCCTTGGTTGTTGCGCCCTCCGAGCAACTCAATCCGCCGCACTTGTTGCACAAGGCGCCCCCACAGAGTTGGTCGCAGGAATTCACGGTCGAGGTGGAGGCGCAAACTAGTTGATTGATACCAGGAACCTCGCTTTCGAGTTCAGATATTTGCCGCGCAAGATTCGCTAGGATGGCCTCGTTTTGGATGCTCGAGCTGTTGTATCTGGAGGCGGTTGAGATGAGCATACTCTCAGTTGTACGTCGCCTCTGCTCTTGTTCGAGCATGAAAGGTTTGAGATCACGGACCCGCTTCTCGGCCTCGCGGCTTCGATTTTGGGAATTCAATATTATAGCATATGCTCCATCCACATTGGCCTCCTGAAACTGGGTTGCATTTTCCATTAAGCCATTGATGAGCAGATTCAACCTATCGCGTGTTTTATCGAAATCTCTCAGAGCATCTTGAACAGCGATTGTTCTATTGGTTGTTTGTTCGGCGTTCCTCTCGTATTCGGCAATGACTTTCTCCAAACCTCTCAAGAGCCTGGATATGTCCTCGATCTGACGCGCTAGATCGCGGATGGCATCCTCCTCGAGCTTCTGGTTATCAAGGATGTTCTTGATTCTATCGAGCTTATGCTCTATTTCGGTGAACTCCTTTGCATAAGCGCCAGGGTAGCCAATTTCTAGCAACAACCTAACCCTATCCAGCAGAGCCTGAGTTTGATTCCTCAGCCCGCGGATAATTTCATCCCATTGCTCGAAGCACTCGCCACAAGACTCGCAGTTTGGAAATCGGCCGAAGTAGCCACGAGCGCAGCGATCACACTTATCGCCACCAAAACCAGTATTACAACGGCACTTGCCTGTCTTTGGATCACAATGCTGATTCACTGAGCCATCTTTGTTGCAATTGCAAGCTTGGCAGCGAACCTTTGGATCTCCGAACAATCCTAGCGGACACTCGTTACATTGTCGCCCGCCGTAGCCGGGATGACACTCACACTTTCCATCAAATTCATTGCACGTGTTTGAAACTGAGCCCACACGATCACAATTGCACTCCTCGCAGCCTTTGCCTGAGGAGAAATTGTAGAAGCCTGCCTTACATTTGCCGCAATCAAGGCCCTCAACGTGGGCCAAGCAAGGGCACTGACCAGACTGGTGATGGCAATGGCCGCCATCTGGGTTTGTTCCAAGTTTGTTGCAGACGCACTGGCGGCACTGTTGCTTTGTCGCGTCGCCCGCGTATCCTGGCTTACATTGTTCGCAGTGGATTCCTTCAGTATTGTATAAGCACTTTAGACATTTGCCTGTGAGCGGATCGCAGTTGTCAAAGTCAGTATAATCAATATTGTTATTGCACTCACATTTCTTACAACCCTCAACAACATTTCCGTAGTGATTCTGTGGACAGGTGAGCTTCTGTTCTGGTACCATTGCAGCAGCTGAACCTAGACCTGAGCCTGGACTCGATCCAGATCCAGATCTGACGATTGAAATATTGTATGAGATCCGGTCAACATTCTCAACTGTGGGTTTGTCAAGTTGCTTCAGACGTTCGGTTATCTCTGATTTGAGAGGATTTTTGTCGATTACGTTGTCCTCGGTGAGCGTCGTCGTTGTTATCCTTCTGATTGTTTCTTGGAGTAGTTGCGTGTTAGGGTTGGCCGCGCTTGCATTGTTTGATGATGTCCAGTAGTACTTAGTTTCAGCGGGCTTCTCGCCAGATTCTTGGATAGTGACAGTCTTCTTGTATGTGTTCGTTTCGAATATTCTGTCGCTATCAGTTTGTCTTTTGAAGTTTTGCGTTTTATGGCGAAAACTCGAATGGTGATGATGATCTTGATGAAAGGAATTTGAGGTTGTTATGGTGGTCAGTACTAAAAGTATGCCCAAAGTGTACACGGATCTAGAGGAAAACATTGTGGGGAATATGAGATTTGCCATTGGTCGAGTAGCTAGGCTCTATTCGCTATCAATTCAATACAATCATAGAGGGGGTAACATAATTATCAGGTATTATGCGCTTGAAAGTTGCTTGAATGCTGGCCGTGGTTTTAACTTAGGCCCCTGTCTAGGTCCACCCGGGCATAGGTATCTATCTAAGCCTATGATAGAATGCTGGCAGTTACCTCACTGTAGAGGGGAGGCATCATAGAGGCTAGCTTGATCTTCGCGTGCATCAATACGTGTGTTGCCGCTACAAGTGAATGCAGCAAGTTTGCACAGATGGTCAGAGTGCACGGCTGCTTGTAGCGCTCGCCCAATCTCAGGTAGGTGGGTGGGTCTTTGAAACAGAAAGGTATGCGAGGGAGGTAGCTGTGGTGGGGAAGGAATTTGTGCGCGCCGAAAGCGTAGCTAGCCGACAGCCGGATTAGGGTAGTTCTCACTGTGTGGATTGGGAGCAAGCGCACTCACAAGTTTTGTATCGTGGGCGGAATGACTCGTCTTTCAATCTCACTCTCGCTCGGGGAGATTTAGCTTGGTTGAAGGACCTGGTGCAAATAAGTCACCTCCTTCGCACTCTCGATCTAAACTCGAACCGCATCCAGCAACTCGGTGACAGCATCCAAAGCTTCAAGAACCTCAAAATTCTCAACCTAAGCCACAACAAGCTGACCCTCATTTCTGGCTCCATCGGTCAGCTGACAAAACTCGAGTCTCTCCTGCTCCAGGACAACCTGCTCGCCTCCCTTCCTGCCCAACTAACTGCGCTTAGTCTCTTAAAAACGCTCGATCTGTCCTCCAATCGGTTCTGCCAGTTTCCAAAACAAGTCTGCTCGCTTCCAAACTTGGAACACCTCGATCTGTCTACAAACCAAATCGACGCTATACCCGACGAGGTGGCCCACTGCAACGCAACCGAGATCAACCTCAACGGCAACAAGATTCGCCTCCTGAACGAGGCGCTCACTCGCAGTCCACGATTGAAGATCCTCCGTTTGGACAACAACCAGGTCGAGCTGGCCTCCATCACGAGGGCCATCCTGGCCGATTCCAAGATTTGCTTGCTGAGCGTCGAGAACAACCCGTTCACACTGAAACAGTTGCAAGAACGCGACGGCTACGAGCAATACAGCGATAGGTACACGTCAACGAAACGGAAACTTATCTAGCTGGCGGCGGTGGCAGCGATACTCCTGGGGCAGGTTGTCGGCTTGCCCGAGGAGCGAGCAAACGGAGAGTCTCTAGAGAGGGGCAAGTCAAGGAGGAGAGCGAGGGTACGGGAATTGTTATCGTGTTTGTTATTGGTGAATAAAGGTTGCTTGTACATTTACATCTCTGCCTAAAACCCGTGCACCTTGAGCTGGTCCGGCTTGGCCAGGTTGATCTTGGTGAGGAAGGCGCAAATGTTGTTCCTCTGGTCGCCCTGCAGCTGGATCACCTCGCCATACTCTGGATGCTCCACCACTGTGCCGTTGCAGGCGAATTCCTTTTTACAAGCTTTGACAATCTTCTTCTTATCGTAATCGTCGCTGATGCCTTGCACCGTGGTGAGGGTTTTTCGTCCGCTTCGTTGTTGGATCCTAATGTGAATTAAGCCCTCCTGGTTGCCTTGATCGTCGGCTCTGTTCGCGTCGGCAAAAGGGTCGAATTTTTGTAGATTTTGTATATTGCTCATGGTGTGTGAGTGTGAATTTGTAAATGTGAAATATATGTATATATATGTATGATAAATATGCGGCTTAATCTTATTTCTTTAGACGTCAAGAGAGGAGTTGACGGAGAAAGCGCGAGAGAAAAACAATTTAATGTCGAGTGAAAGATGGAGAAAAAGCGAACTCTATCGGATTCGCGGCCGCAATGTGCGTCCCAAGAAGGAGCGCTGGCCTGCGGACAGACCGAATCTCTCCATGTTGAAAATCCGTCCCTTTTAGGCCGGAAGGCCCACGATGACAATGGATAGTGATAGTGATTTGGAGATTCCAATCCATCAAATAGGATCGCCCCTCTAAACTCTCAAACTCTCCTCAGTTCGAAAGAGACAAAATTTGTGATGGAAATGGGTGTTTATTACAGGAAGATCATTCTCTATAGTTCAATTCTATCGTTTTGCATTACATCGACACTCTGTCCCTCTCTCTCTAATTATAAAGCAATGGATTTAATCTACATTCGATCGGTCGAGCTTGGATTGCTTGTTCCCTGATCATAGATTCTTTTGAGCATCTAAAAGTTGTTTGTGATGTTGCTTGCTTGGCGGCCGGTTGTGATTGTCCCTGGAGTTTGAGCACGGACTGATACCTGTGGACCAGATTTGGGCGAGGCTTCAAGTCTTGGCCCAGATTTGACCATTTCAGGTGCAGCTCTTTCGTTCTGGTGAGCATTGGAGCCTCCTGATCCTTTCAGAGCCTCGAAAAGGAGCCGGTTATTTTGGTTTGCTAGGTTGTTGAGCCTCGCCGGTCGTTCGCCGTCCTCAAGGATTCGGCGGCCCGAATCGCCTTCGTGGGCGTTGTAACCTTTGATCGTTGCACTGGACGACAACGAGAGGCGACCCAAATGCGGTACCAGCCTCAACAGACACTGGCCCATCTGGCCCAGAAATCCGCCTGTCTTCTCACCTTGAAAGTCTTGGTTTGTCATTGCCTTTGGGCTCGGCTGGCACTGTTGGTTTCGGCGCCGCTCCCTTCTGGCCTCAAATCCGCACAGAAGACGCTTGAAAGCTTTCCTAAAGTCGGGCGAAAATATGGTATAAATGATGGGATTGAGCATTGAGTTCACATAACCAAGCCAAAGCATTAGAGCAAAGACATATTTGTGTGGCCTTAAATTGAGCAAGGGCATTGTGATGGCCATCACAAAAAAGGGAAGCCAACACATAACGAAAACACCAGTTATAATGGCAAGCGTTTTGGCCGCTTTCCTCTCGCGTTTAGACTCTATGCCTTCGCTAGCCGGCTGATAATGGACGGAGCTAGGCGTTGTAGCGATAGGCGCGCTTGCTGTAGTTACAGCAATGTTTGCAGTTGAGGCCGCAATCATCATTCCCGCCGCCTCTGTTGCTTGATGCCCATTAAAGCAAGCGCTGCTTGTTTTGGTGCCAATCATTGATTGTTGTTGTGATTCTGGTTCAAGTAGGCTGGCGCAATGGCAAACTTTGCACACATTAATCAGCTCTCGCTCGCCCACAAGATCCTCCACTAAAACTGCACTGTCTTGCAAAGCTGGCCCAACTTCGTGTTCGATGGACGATTCTGTTTGATTTGAGACAGACTTTTTATGGCATTCAACTTTGGACCAAACTTGGCGCCAGAATGTCCGAATTGGATTGCCGTTGGCTGGCAAGCTGAAGGGGCTCGTCCCTTTCACTTTCAACCAAAAGGTGGCCCCCCCTTTGGTTTGCAAGCTTGCCTGTGCTTCGCCAGGCGGCGCAACGAGCTCGCAAACAAAACCCCCGGCCCCCAATGTCACCCTACTCATTGCTTGCTCCTCCGCCGGCAAACAAACGTCTGGCGCCAGCTCAGCTGCCCTCCACTGTCTATCACTGTTGGCAAGACCTTCGGGTCTTGATTTGCGGGTGGCCGCTTGGTCGCAACAGCACTCGCAGCAAGCCAACTCTGAGGCCGCCTCGGCAAAGCTGATCCCCGCAACCGAGTGCTGAGTTTCTCCCCGCTCAATGGGCTCGTCTTGTCCGAGTTCACAAGTTTTCTCCCTGTTGTCCTTGTCCATCTCATTACAACCCTGTTCATTCTCATAAATTACGCAATTGATCAAGGAGGAGGGCGGAGAGCAGGAGGATTGTGGATCCGATTGAATGGAGTCCTCACGTCGCCCATCCTGTGCCTTGCCACTCATCGCGCCCGAACTCTCCGTTTGAAACCAATGGGTGCACCTCCTGCATCTCAGACAGCTCACAATGTTCGCCTGTCCATCCTTTGGCAATCCTTTACCTGTTACCTGAGCAGTGCGACAGATTGTTTGCGGGCTGAGATCAAGTCGTGCGCTAAGACTGTCAACTGTCTCAACGTCATGAATATTCGGCTCATCTGTCTTGGAACTCATGCGAACCATTTCCTTTGGATGGTTGGTTTTGGTTTTGGTTGAGGCCAAGCCAGCTGAGCGGCTCAGGCTGCCCGGTTGACCTTGGTGGCCAACGCCATCGGCACACTTGAATGAAGTCTCTCTCGCTCCATGGAAGTCAAACTCTTGCACAGATGATTGTCCTTTGGCCCTCTGATTGTTTGCCGCGATTTTAACAACATGAGATCCGCTTTTGCCACCGTTCACATCTGATTGGCGAGAGAGAGAGAGAGAGAGCCAGTGTTGGGTTAGTTTTTGCCCCCTCAAAGCGAGAATATTCATGACCATTTTCAGCCGAATTCAATTGGATTGGATCGGATTGTATTGGCCGCTCCTTTGGCGCCTCTCAAGACTCTCGAAAGGGAGAGAATCTCGAACCATGGAAGCATAAACGAGAGCACCTCCTCCATTTCACCCATAAACAAACAAACTCACCCAAAATTTGATTATCTACATCAGACACTTCCGCCTCGTCCAAGACGAACCCGGTTAGCCGTTTGCCTTGAGCGCAAGTTGCGCGTCCCAAGAGTTTGGCCTCACTTGGCTCCCCTTGCTCGTCCTGTTGGCCTCCTCTTGCGTCCGCCCCTTCCGCTTGCGAGTTCAACCGCTCGAGTTGGACAGTTTTGTGTGGCTGTTTGTTGTCCAGTTGGTGGCGCCAATCGGCTTCAGCCGCTTGGCTATTCACGCAAGACTTGCTTGGCAAATCCATGCCAGCTTGCCCACCATTCGCCCGCTCCTCCTGCATTGCCAAGCCTGGGCCCAATTTGGGGGGCCCTGCGCTGTCCCGTTGCGTTTCGAGCTCGGCTGTTGAATTGTCTTGCAAGTGACATGTACATTGGCATTGGCAGTGATCTATTGCGCTCGCTTGAGTCACGATTTGTCTCTGGATTGAGCTCTTGTATTGGATGCTATTGTCTTTGTTTAGCCTGCACTCAACTGCTTCCGCCCGTTTAGTTCAGTTGCCCGCCGGCAGCAGGAGGCAAGGGGAGTGAATCGAATGGGATGACAGGGTTTTGGTTAGGTTTGGTTTGGTTGGTGGTGAGTTGCGTGAATGGGGCGCGCGAGCGCCAATGGAGGTGAGCCGAGCCGCGGATCATGTTGGCTCAACTGCACAACTTGAAAATGCGCGCCTCAAACGGCTGAACTAATCCCAAAACTAACCCATTGAACGCTGCTGCCTGTCAACATTGTTGTTGGCTGTCCGAACTTTTGAGCCGGCCAAGGTTATGGACGAACTTGAGGACGGATTTGGGGGCGAGATCTTGACTCTGTTGCCTGGTTTGCGCCGGATCCTTTTCCTCGCAACCTGCAGCGAGCGAATGCAGGTTGCGCGTGGAGAGGCGGGGGAGGGGTTGATTTAATTAGCGGCAAGCTCGTGACATCGAGAGCCACCTGCGAGGTGCTCGTTTTGATTGACTCGCCCATCTTAGCCACCAAGGTCGGCGCCAAGTCCAAGTTGGCGCATTGAATTTGTCGCGGAATGAAGCCGCTGGCCAGGGCGAGTGGAGTGAGCCCGTGGAAGCTGGCGCTTGGCAGTGTTATGGCGCCGAGCAGACAGGCGGGCGCAGACATACGACAGGTGAGCGAAATTGGAATTCATTAGCCGGCCGGCGGTCAGTCGGCGAGGAGGCACAAAAATTGGCCCCGCTTTTGGTGGCACGAAAGCAAGTCATATTGGCGACGAGGAGTTCGCTTTAGAGACAATGAGCGCCGGTTGGATGAGGAGGAGCGAGGGCCAATTCAATCGCCATGCTTCAAAGCCCAGAGGCCCGAGAGAGAGAGAGTTTTGGCCAAAAGCTCAGAGCTCAGCTCGAGAAGATACCATGCTGCTGGAAGATTAATATTAATGCCCAGCACCGGGGCCTGATAATCGGCCTCCCTCGCGAGCGTCTGGCTAATCTGCGCCAGGTATATGAATGCGCCAGTTCTGGGCGGCCGCTTGGAGGCGCTCGTCTCGTCTCGTCTCGTCTCGCCGCCTCTCCTCTCCTCGGTTGGCCAGTTTATCGCAAGCTCGAGTTGGAATTTCAATTCAGGCGCGCTGGCCTCGCCAAGCCGCTCGCCGGGCGCCAAGTGTCGCCAGCTTTCGCGGCCCCCAAGAGTTGAAATCTCCGGCCGGCCAGGTGGGCGAGCAAGCCGCTTGCACTCTGAGATAAGATCGCTCGGTTCATCTCGCAACCAACTGACGGCGGCCAGTGGACCAAGTTTGGACAAAAACAATCGACTCCAATACATAATGCGCCCCTCGAATTGATAGGCTCCACAACCTACCTACCTTCCAGGCTGAGCCAGCCGACATGCTGAATGGCCCTTTGCAGCTCAATCGCGAGCGACGCCACCCAGCGCGCAAAACAATGGGGCCCGCAGTCTACTCTAAACACTTTCGTGGACACCTAGCTTGCAAAGGAGCGCTCGAGCGCCATTGTTTGAGTGTTGCGGCCCAAGGGCAGCTGGCCCGCTTTCGTCGCCGCAGACTTTGGAAAGACCCTTGGAAAGTTTCAAATCTGAGCCGACTCGGCCACAATAGGCGGGTTTGCTGGGCGGCTAACCTTGTGGGCTTAGCAAATTCGGGCCTCACTCAGCGCGTCCCGCTCCAAAGGTACTCTCTCCTCGCCGCTTCTCTCCCCCTCTTTGGCCCTCAGGCTGAAGCGAGATTTTATTTGGGCTGATTTCAATTGAATCATTGCTAATCTAATGATGGAGCCACGATAACGAAGCAAACTCTCCGCCCAACCAAAGCTAGACTAACCAAACTGAATTGAACCGAACCAAACTGAACTTAACTGGCGCCTGCGACTCAATCATAGTGGATTGGCCGCGAGCTTTGGCGCTCGAAGCAGGAAGTGGGCCGCTCGCGCCGCGAGAGCCCCAAGAGTTCAGACAAAGCGGGATGCTCGAGCTAGAGGGGCTCCACTTTGGACTCACGTGACAGGAGACACGAATGGGCCAAACAAACAATAACAATAAGTTAATTTATCCCTGAGAGAGAGAGAGAGAGAAAGACTGTTTATCTCTGGCTCTCTATCGCGCACTTGCAGCCGTCCAATGGTGGCCAAGTGAGCAGAGTTTAAATCTCCAGAGTGTGCGGCCTCAATAGGCTCCCTCTCTCTCTCTTTCTCTATTTCTCGCCTTGGGCCGACCAGAGAGCGCTCCAAGTGCATCCATTTGGCGGCCAATCTCGGCCAGCCAGTGAGGCGGCCAACGGGCCAGCACCAGGCCGGAGAGGCACACGCGCGACGGCCCCCCCCCTAATTGGGGCTCCTGGCTTTTCCAGCTCGGACCGGAAGTGGGCCGGCCAACGGCGGAGAGCTGGGGGCTTTCCAATTATTATCGGCCGCTCGAGCGACAGTCGCTAAAATGCGTCCATGGGCTGGGGTTAGCTTTCGGGGCCGCTCGCATGATCGAGCTCCTGCCTGCGCCGGGCGCAACTTCCTGCTTGTTGGGCGCCGATTTGTCCAGCGCTCGAGCCGGACGAGCTAAGCGGCCCGTCGTGAGCGCTAAACGTGCTCATTCAAAGCGCAGCCCAGCAGCATTAGCTCCACCTGATTGGCAGCGCACCTATCGAGCCTAAGTCCGTGCAAATGGCTCCCCCGCCCACTCCTACATGGAAATCCGCCCGTCGAGCCGCTCGCTCGCTCGCTCGCTCGCTCGCCACCCCCTTAAATACTGTTGCAAATCCGCCCGCCCGCAGCCAGAGGAGCCTCTCATTTGCTCGCGAGCGCAACCGAATGGGGGCGCCGCTTGCTGCTTGCGCCGTCGAGGGGCTCTCGTTGTCGCCGCCGCCGCCGCCGACCGATTATCTGGTGCCGGATGGGACTGGCTTATAGACGACGAGCTGCGTATTATTCATAAGTGTTACCGGCTAAGCGAGCGGGCGAGCGCCACCAAACAGAAGTTCGAGTTGTAGGCCGGCGAGGCGGCTCGCTCCTGGCCCCTTGCTCCCGGCTCCCAGCTCCCAGCTCCCGGCTCTTGGCGCCCGGCTTCTGGCGCAAACGCCGGCCTCCAGCCCGGCCGCTGGCCCTCTCTAATCCTGGGCGCTGGCGGCCATGATTGATCGGATTGGATGGAGTTTGGCGCGGGCCAGCCGCTCCACTGTCAACGCGGACGATCGGCGCCGGCCCCAGTTGCCGGCTCTCCAGGCCAGGAAGTGGAGTTTGCAAGGAGCGGGCCGCTCGCTCGCCCGGCGGCCACCAAGCAGCCAAATTGAAAGCGAACGATTGGCGCCCCTGAAGCAAACACTTCTTGCGCTAGTCCAATTATGTTACCTCGCCGCGCTCGCCGGCCGCCCTCAAAACTCGCAGCCGCCGCTGGGAGCCGCAAAGGGAGGGCTGAAATTTGTAAAACCCGCCAAGCAAGTCATCAATCCTTTGCCAGCACAATCTGCGCGCGCTTAATGAAACATGGCCAACCCGCCAGCTCCATTTATCGGAAAGCCGACTTTACAAATGGAGCCCAGAAGTGGCGCGAAGGACAAATTTGCTCGCCGGCTTGGAGCGAATGGGATTCAATTTCTGCCCAGCCGCCCAGTCAATGCGTTTGAAGGCGGCTTTGGCGGCCAGCATCTGGGGCAGCTGACGACGAGCAGGGACTCGCTCGCCACTGGCGCCCCAGTTTGGCCGGCCAAACCGGAAGAGGCTGGCCGGCGCGATAAGAGCGCGCGGCGAGCGAAAGCCAATTTTTAGCTCCGGCTAATCCAATCGGCTTGCTATCTCCCTTTGGGGGCGAGTCGGCTCGTTTTAGCCCGCGAACACTGCCGCTGCCGCTGCCGCCGCCGCCGCCTAAACTGGCCCCCAAACCTCGCTTCCTGTCGCCAGCCTCGAGTTCAAGATTGGCGAGCAACGTTTTGTCGGAGCAAAGTTGCAAAGGCGCACACCTTTTGCTCGCCGACGAGCGAAAGCAACCCGCGCGCTCCCATTGGGCCCCTCTGGTTTGCGGCAACTGCAACGAAGGCTCGGCCAGAGGGAGGCGATGGCTGGCTTTGGATGAGCATTGGCGGCCGCCAATGAGTTGGCGCAAGCGAGTCGAGCGCCGGCCGCCACCATTTGCATAGCCGGCTCGGCCCGCAAGTCGCATCCATCAAACGAGCTGAACATCTCACTCGCCCCTCGGCCTGGCTAATCTAGCCAGCCAAGCGGGCTGCAAACCGCAGCAGTCCGAGTTGGGCAGCCTCGCCGGCTACTTGCAGCCTCGAGAGCCAACGAGGCTCAGCGGCGCCCGTTTTGCGCACTTAGAGACGGAGGAGCCCCAACTCCTCCGTTGGCCAGCGCCGCCGCCGGCGCCCAACGCAAAGCGAGCGCAGCTGGCCAGATTAACAAATGGCTGAATTGTTTCGGCCGGTGATATATGACCCTGATGAATGAAGGCGCAACAAAATAAGCGCCCCTGTCCACTTGCGACAACAGGATGTCAGGTTAATGGAGAGGCGAGCGCAAACACTTTGTTTGGGCGCAACTTTGAGCCTGGAAGTGCGCGCGGCGGAATCGGCGTTAGATCTGCACTTGCAAACAAGCCTCGCCCCTTGCAAAGTGCCTGTTTGGCGCCCGAGAGGTTGGCTGGCGAGGGGGCGGCGGATTGAGTATGCAAACGCGCCGGCCCATTGCAGGAGCTGGCCGGCCGAGAGATGTCGCGCGCAAATCATTCCACGTGGAAGTGGCGAATTGGAGCCACAATTATGGCTGTAGTCGCTGCTCCAGTTGCCGCTCGGGCCGGATTAATGATCGGCTCGCCCGAGAGCCCCGCTAATTCAAACCTGCGCCAGTTAATCGGCCCGCCGAGCTGATGGCTTTCGCGCGAAGCGCCTTCCATTTGCATTCGCTTGCTCGAGTTCGAGTTCGGGTTTGAGCTTGAGCTTGAGCTTGAGCTTGGGCTTCGGCTTCGGCTTGGATTGGCGAGGGGGCCAAGTGGGCGGCCATCTAATTGAATCCGCCACTCGAAGGCCGCCGCCGAGAGGAGGAGCGGCGGCGGCGGCGGCGGCAGAAATACATAGTACAAGCTGGCGGGCGCTTCAGTGGCTGGAGCGGCCGAGAGCACTTAATTGGCTCCCCCGTGGAGGTTTCGGTTACAACATGAGAGCCTCTTGGAAGTGGCCGGCCGGCCGGTTTGCTCGCTGGCCGGCCGGCTCCTTGGCCCAATTGATCAAGCGGCCGCTCGCCCGAATAATCTCGCTCCATTTTGGCCAAAAAGCGGCGGCGGCGGCGGCGCCAACTACACCAGCAACAACAACAACGACCGCCCTCGCCAGCTGAGATGATTGTGTGACAAGTGAACCAATTAACTCGTCTCCCCTGGCTTGGCGAGCGAGCCCAGTGGCCCCCTTCTCTGCATCCCCCCGCCACTAAACTCAAGGGGGGCGCCCAAGTCGACCCGCTCATCTCTCGACCCCCCGCCAATGCAGCCCTCCATCACTCACTTGCGCCTCCAACTTCCAGCCAGTTGCGTCCAATCCAAACTTCGGCCAACATGCATGGGCTCATTTGCAAGGACACTCCAACTGGCTCAGGCGCTTGCAGGGGCCGCCAAGATTACATTGTGTTCGGTGCATCCACTTTGCCAATGCCGGCCTCATTCGATCCGCTCGCCGCTCGCCGCTCGCCGCTCCGGCTAACTACTGGCTGCCGAGTTGGCGGTGGCGAGCAAATGTGTTTATTCAACCGCTATGCCACTGTTGCTGGCAGCTGGCCGTTCATAAAGCGCTGGCGCTACTTAGCTTGGAGCCGCCTGTGATCGATGGTCGCTGGGAGGGAGTTGCAGGAGTTCGGTCGCATCAATTTGTGGCTGGGCGCAGAGGCGGGCGCCTAGCGACATTCGCGCACACAAACTCCGCGCGCCCCTCGAGCGGCGCCAGCAACGAGCGGCCTTAGTTGGCCGCCAATTCACTTGTTGTTGCTGCTCCCCCTCCTGCTGCCCTCAATTCCAATTAAGTCGCACTGGACAGTTGGAGCGAGCGAGCGAGTTGCACTCGTGGCCGCTCGGCGCCAATTTCCGCCCCTCGACCGTCGGAGGCGCCTCTGGAGGTGGAGTTCGCGCGGCCAGTTTAAATTGTGTTTGCAGTGGCCGGCCAACAAGCGGGGAGCAAATAATCAAATCAGCCGAAGCCCATAAACAATCTGACATCCGCTCGCGCTTGCTCGCAATATAACCTCCAATCTTGTCCCTCCCTCGGCTCAAAAGCGCCCCACCGGCGCCAAAGGCAGCGCTCCGTTCGAGTCGCGCCAGTCTCTATCGCTGCGCCTCCTCCCTTCGCTCTGCTCCAAATCGCGCTCACCTTTGCCCGCCTCGGCCGACAGTTGGCAAACAAGCTGGCGGCAAACTGGCCCGCCGGCTTGCCGCCCGAAGCTGAAATTCCTCTCCAAGCGTGCAAACAAAACCGCCTCAAACCGCGAACCACTTGAGTGCGGCGCATCGGTCAACCTGGAGCCAAGTGGGCGGCCAATCCTCGCCGGCCGCCCCACTTGGCAACCCTTTTTGGCCGCCTCACAGGCTGGACATCTGTAGAATGGGCCGAGCATTTGCCCGAGACAAGTGCCATTTCTCACATATATTAACTTTTCCGCTCTCCAAACTTCTATTCATCTCGAAAGGCCACTGGCAAAGCTCCAAACTCGGCCCATGGAGTCGCCTGTGAGCAATTGGCCGGCCCCATTTGTGCGGCCTGATTATCCTGCTTAAATGGAGTTATCCTCGCCAGTTTGCGCGCGTTTAACAGGCGAGCAGAGCGGAGAGGAGACGAGCAAATCAGGAGTTGTGCTCCTCGGGCCCATTTTCTTAGCCAACCGGCTGGCGTTGTTGCGGACAGAAGACAGAACTTGCCCAAAACTCGGCCAACAGCTCGGCCAAAGTGGCCAGCCTTTGATAAGGGAGGTCGTTTGCGTTTACTGGCCCAAAGTGGCGGACATAAATCATTGCATTGCCTGGCCAAGTCTCTCTCTCTATTATCTGTCGATTTATCTTCCCCCCAGAGCAGCTCGCTTGGATGCGAGCCGGCCGCCCGAGGAGGCGCGATGATTTATTTACACTGGCGGGCTCGAGAATCGGACGAGCGCGCGAACCAGCCAGGTAAGGTAGAAGTGGAGCAGCGAGAGTCGAGCTTCTGTTCTAACTCACCTGGTAAATTTTCCAATAGAAAACGAGCGTCAAAGTGAGCGGAAAGTAGAATGTTGTACAGGTCGCAAAGATTTGGTAGCCAATGTCCTGCGATATAAGGCACTCCTGATCGTTTGTTATGCGCCACTCAAATTGCGCATCCTTCCAACCAAAAACTGGCGCCAATGATATGATTGAAGCGGCCATCCAAACGAACAGTATCATGAATAGAATGCGCTTCTCGTTTCGTTGGCACCGGATGTAGTCGACCCTGGTGACGGCCCAATATCTGTCTAGCGCAATTGCGAGCAAGTGGAGAATTGAGGCTGAATTTGGGGGTGGGGGGGGTTTGTTTAATTCTCAGTTCATCCGGCCAGTTTGGGGGCGTTCGGGCACAATAAGCCTGTCAATGGGTTTGCGCTGGCTTAAAATGGCGCCAACAGAGCCAGCTGAGAGGAAGCTCACCTCTGCTTCAGATGGGCTTTGCTGGCCTATCCGAATGGGCAAACCGTGCGATCGCTTCAAAGCGCTCAACCAACTTACCAGTACAACAGAACACGTCTGCCGAAGTCCAAATGTCGCATAGGAGAATGCCGAGCGTCCAACGTTCTAAAATTTGGTAAATACCTGCAAGCGGCATCACCAAACAAGCGACCAAGAGGTCCGCAATTGCCAATGAAAGAACCAGGTAGTTTCCAATTGTGCGCAGGTTGCGCTCAATCAAAATGGCCACAATAACAAACAGGTTGCCCACTGCAGTTGTCAGCATCAGCATGATTAGTATTGATGCTAGCAGAAAATTGGACCAGTTTATGTCGAACTTGTCCAGCTTGTAGAAGAGGGCAGTTAGTAGGAGGGACCAGGTTGATTGGGTTTGGCCCTCGATGGGATCCGGCGATGGGGCCGAGTGGCCGAATGGGGCTGCTTGCTCGAGCTGGTCGGCCGGCCCAAAGGGGGAGCTCTGGTTTCTTATTAGGAGCAGGCCGAGCAGGCGGCCGCCGCTCGTCTCGGAGGGCTCAGAGTCAAACCTCTCCTCCTCCTCCATGGCGCCGCTCGCCCACCTTTATCTGGCCCCCAAATCTGGCCAAAACTTGCGCGCGCAAACCAGGGGCCGCCGCCGCCGCCGCTATCTGGCCCTCGTCGTCGCTGGCTTGTTGTTGGCCGCAACCGCTATTGTGGCCCCTTTGACGCGCCCGCCACTTCTCCTGAAACTGCCAACCCTCTAGCCATGCAAATAGGATCTTGCTTTAATCTCATTGTTGCCGGCCCTCGCTCGCGTCCGGCTCATTTGAGCCAAGTTGCGTTTGTAATTGTTGCAATACTTTCTTGCGCCCTATATGTAAGTATGGATATCCTTGCGGCTTAAGGTGGGCAAAGCAGACCAGCGCCAGACACAAACCACCTGCCAGCCGGGGTGGACAAGTTTGCTTGACCCAATGCGAGCCTGACAATATTTGGCGGATTTGATTGAGGGGAATTTGATTAATGGCGAGTTCGTTGGGTTTGAATTGTTTGCGTTATGTTGGCTCTGTTCTCGTCCGCCAAGGTGCAATCGTCTCAGCAAACTGCCAACCACTGGCCCACATACACAACCACGCGCACACACCTGACCTGGTGGTGGACAACTGAGGTGCCAATATGCCTCAAGGCTCGGGCTGGATTCGGGACTCCAGCTGGCGCACGTTTTGCGCCGCGAGTCGATGGGCCCACTGAGGGAGGCATCATATAGCGGCGAAAATCATCTCGTAGACCCCAGTGCACCTGCAGTGGGCATAGAAAGCAAACCGAGCCAAATTTTAGCGAAAATCTCTGGATTAAGCGCAAATCCGGCAAAACGGAGCCAAGAACTAATTTCAGCGCCAGAAAATCGTCTTGCGGCGACAACAGCGCCAGCAGAAGCCCAAACAACGGCCACTAATGAACTGGGTCTACAAGCCTAGGTGAGATTGCGACTTTCAAATCTGCTCGGCCTCCAAGTTGCAGTTGCCGGTGTTTGTTTGGCGAGGCCAGCTGAGCGGGCTTTGGATGAATCGTTGGCGTTTAATTTAAGCCAAACTTGAGCCTCCCATGCGCCGTCCATTAGAATGCGAAGACAGATTCTGCCCGCTTGGAGGCGAGAACTCTCGCCTTGCGGCCCTCCCCAAGCCTGGAAGTTTCTTTGTTACTTTAGTCAAAAGGCCGGCGCTGATCATGCGAGAGTTTGGTCTAGGCCAAGCCGCCCGCGAGAGCCTGGCCAAGGAGACGACTCGAGGGCGTCTTCCTCCTTGAAGTTTAATGATTTTTACATAACGTTCAGCCGGCGACGTCAACGCGCCCAAAAGCATGTAACCAGCCAGCAGCAGAGCCCCCCCATCAGCTCCATCAAATCCGGTTGCCATAAGCCAAAAGCTTGAAGCCCTTGAATGGCTGTTGTATAAACAGAAACACAAAATGAGAGAGGTAGAATTATGGGAATAGGATTGAATTTGTACGATAGGTTATGTTGTTGCAATAGCTTTGCGGCTAAGCCAAATCCGGTACGAAATTGGAATGATGCTTCCTGGGCCGCTAATGTTTTCGCTCATCTTTCCCCCCTTGCCAAGTAACAAATATTGTGGTCCCTCAAAGTGGGACTCGGCGCAATTTGCTCAAACAAAAGCCTCAGCTTGGACACCTAGCCGCCAGCTCAGTTTGCTCCCCAGTCTCCGTCTACGAACGACCACACTCACCTCCGACGATCGGCGCTCCCCGAGGCCAAATTGGCCGGCCAGGCAAAGTCAGAGAAGCGGCGCCGCCAGTGCCAGCCAAACTTGCGCCTCCAGTGCGACGCCCTGGCCCGACCATTAACACGAACGCGGCGCCAGACACCCAAGTCCTTCACGCGCGTCCAGGCGCCAAGCTCTGTTCAGGGACAGGGACAGGGACGCAACCATTCAAGATGCCTCCTCTGCATCCGGCCAGTGGTGCGCCCACTCGGTGACCGATAGGCTCGATACGGGACCCACTGAGCAAACAGCGCGGCGCCGCCTTGGCCAGATGCTGCGGCCAGATGCCTGTTTGTTTTGGTGCGGACGTGCAACCAATTAGTCTCTAATTGCACCGGCAACCACACGCACCAGTCACCGCTCAGTTTGGCCGGTTTCACTTGACCAAACCAAATCAACCCGCCAGACAACCAAAACCAAACTGGCCGCGCGACGTGCGAACTTTGGTTGGCGTCAAAAGTTTGCCCTTAGAATGCTCGCACTTGCCGCGATTCAAGAAAACAGGGCATAATATCAACGACAACAACTGGCGCCATGAATCAGTCGCCAGTGGACCACCAAAGTGGCCGCCAAAGTTATCTCGCGGCCCGGCGAACTTGGGCCTCGCCAGCAAAGGCCGCCCCTCAGGCCAGTGGAGCCTAGAGGAGCTGCAAGAGGGAGGAGGATCTATGGCTTCTGCGCGTCAACAGCGCGCTCCATTTTGAGGCATTACATTTAGGAGGGGTCCAGAGTGCATGCATCTCTCCCGTGTGGCGGGAATGTAATTTAAACAAATGGCGCCAACTACCGGCCTGTTCATTCGGGGAGGAGCCTCAGCAACGAGGGCTGGCCGGTTTTATGGCGAGATTTGTTTGGTTTGGTTTGGTTTGGTTTGGTTTGGTTTGGTTTGCCTGCCTGCCTGCCTGCCTGCCTGAGTGCCCGAGCAAAAGGGGCCAACCTCTGCATGGATGCCAACAGGAAAGCGCCCAAGTGAACTGGGCACAACTCGTTCAATTATCACGCCAACAAATGGAAAAATTTTAACGATCATTGCGAGCAAAGAGGGGCCAAACCAAAACTCCAAAGTCTATCAGCGCGGAAGTGGGCAGCAGAGCGAGAGCTCCAATGGCTGAGAGCTTCCTCACTCGGCAAACTAAAGCCACTTTTGCCAGCCTAAAACAAACCCCAAGGATTCATTAGCGCACATGTTATCCGGCCAAGAATGCCTCACATTAGTTCAAGCGGCTTCAAGCAACCCAAGAGGCTGTTTAGCTGACCAGTTGGTCAACCTGGAAAGTGTCGCGAATCTGTTTCGAGCATCGAGCTGCTGGCAAAGCGAGGTCTGCCTCGAACAGCAGCAGGCCTCCAGCTGAGCCCTCACAGCAATGAACAATCGTTGATCTGAAAACTTTCACCAAGGCTAGAATAATCTTGTTTCATTGTAAAGTGACGAAATTCAATATTTGAACTTTGAGCTGGCCCTTCATTCGAGTGGATCTCTCTGGAGGCAACTCGAACTTTTGACCGGCGGCATCGAGCGCGTTCGCTTGTCCAGAAGGGCGCATTAATTTAGGTCAAAAGTTGGACAACCATCAGGTGAGACAGATTGCAGGCACAGGTACACCTGTGACCAGGGAGCATTTGTGCGCTTGGAATTCTAGCTGGGCGCCAATCAGCTCGGGGCTCCAAACTTGGCCACTGCGAGCCTTGTTAATTCATGCTTCCAAGCGGACAAGTTGTGTTTCGTTTGCCCGGTTGCCAACGGGGCGCACGAAACGTTCGAGTTGGCGAGCAGAATCAAGCGCCAAGCAAGCCCAATGCTCGGGCTCACCGGTTCTATCTCGACACTGTCGCATTGGCTTCTGTTGCAAGCTTGTTAGCATCCCCGTTCGGCCCAATAAACTGCTCGTACTTGTGCTTGTGCCCAAATAAAACGATCCACGCTGTATAACCGTAAACCTTTTAGTCGAGAGAAACGGGACAGACTTTTGCGCGCAACATTAGCGTCTTGTTCAAGCGCCAATATGTTGCCCCCTCCAAGGTCAGCAAAGTGGCCAGCCAAGATCGCTTATCAATTTAGCTCGCCCAGCTCTACCGACGGCTGCCACCAAAACTAAACCGAATTTTGCGCTTCAAACCTTTGAGCAAGCGCCAACTTGTCGGGCAAATTCGCTCTAAAGTGGCTCCCCTCAAAGTGGGGCCTCCACTTTGACTTATACTCTTTGAGTTTGAGCTGTCTGCTTGCTTTCTTATTTGGTTTGTTTGATGGACGCCCAGAGGAACTGCATAAGATCGGGTCGATTGATCCACTGAACGCGGCCACTCCAACGAAGGTGGTGCGCAATTTGCCCCAAAACCAAGCAAGCAAAACCCTGCCAGGATTCACGCACCTGATTTCATTTCTTTTCATTTCATTCTGCTCCGCTTGCCTCTCCTCCTCCTCCTCCTCCTCCTCCTCTCCTCCTCTCCTCTCTCCTCTCTCCGCTCTACTCAACTCCCCAGCCCAAAGCTTATTCCTTTCCCTCCCCTCGGCCTTGCAAGCGCGCGGCCCCTCACATCCGAGAATAAACACCAAGCCGAGGCGCCCCAGCCGCCAGCCAATGATTGCGGGCGCACCTTTATCGGGCTCCATCCCTCAGAGCTCGAACATAATGAACATCGCATGCTAATGAGCCGAGAGCATGGATCAAAATGTAAAGCCAACTCCAGTTTGCGCGCTAAACTTTGGCCCCCGCAAAAGTGGCCTTGAAATGTGCAAATTCATCAATCAACTTGGCTGCCAGGTCGCTTGTGGCCGCCCGACGGTGAGACAAGTCGACTCTTTGGCCCCGCAAACTTGGGGACGAGAAATGATGAGTTCTTCACACTTTGAGGCCATACGCTTCCCTCCCCATCAAGCTCGCAGCTCCCAGCTCCAAGACGAGAGCCTCAGCTCACTCCGGTCCTCCCCCTCCTCGTCCAAGCCTCGCCGCACAAGTTACAAGAGGCCCTCCAATAATGCCGCTATTTTGCGCCACCCAAGCGCAAGCCAAGCGCCGCCTCCAGCCACCCGTCCATCCATCTACCCAACAGACCAACAGACCAACCGACCAACCCATCCCCTCTCAGCCCTACGGCCATCAATTCATGCCCTCTCCCTTGCCAGCCCGGCGCAAACCGCTCAGCTTGCAGACCAAACTCACGGAAACAAGCGAGCCTCAGCTAGCTCCACTGTCAGCCCGATATTGCAATGATGTATTGTCAAATGATCAGCTAGAGCATATAAATCAATTGATTGTTCCGAGCGCATCCGCACCGCGCTCGCTAAGCCGCCCCCCAAAGCCACTACAAGCGGCCAAACAAGCCAACATACAATCGAGTTTCCTCCAAGCTGACGGCGCAACGATAACAGTTTAGTAGTTTGCTCCCCTCTGACTAGCTGGTTTGCGTTTGTGGGCCGCGAGATTGCGTGTGATTTTAGAATGAAAAGGGGGCAAACCAAATGCGCGCCCGAAAGCCGGCGAGGCTCAGAGTAGCCCGAAAGGGAAGCCCGACTCGCCGGCTCCCTTGTCACCGCGCGTGGCCGCAACTGCAATTGACATAGGAGCTCAAACCGAGCTCAAGCAAATCGTGCAATCCGGCAAAGCCGTCTCGGTGACACTGAAATCGGGGCCTAGAATGCAGGCAGAGGCTCGCTTTGCGCGATGGGAGCCGAGCCAGGATTCGAGAGATTCTGTTTGCAGCGGCAGCGGCAGCAGCAGCTGCATCATCTGCGGCCACGACTCTCAGGCAAGATAATCGCGACCAACCTCCCTCCAGCCCAATCTGTCGGCCTCGTCCGCGTGACGCTCCACTCAAGAGCGCACAAATGCTATTGTGAGGGAGAATGAGACAGACAGAGGAGCTAATTGAAGTTGAAAATGAGTTTCGAGCGCATTTGAATCCAGCGGTGACCAACAATTACCGGGTACCTTTCTCGCTCCTTCCTACGTTTCAAACTTTGCCCACAAAACTAACCCAAATTGCGGGTGAGTGTCGCAATCGAACCGCAACGTGATGGCTTTGAAAATCCTTGACACGCAACATTTAGCCCCTCTGAAGCAAACACACTCTTGTAAGATTCAATCAAACCCTTGATATGGCCAGCTACGGCAGCTCCATCGCAAGGTCGCTCATAGCTTGGCTTGATAGTCCCAAAGTCTAGCCAACTGATCATCGCGAATCTACCTCCTCCAGTTTAGATGACCAAAGAATCGAAAAAAAACCTTTGCTCACCTACTGCAAGAACCCTCCACTTACCTGGCTTGAGCTTAACCTTGTTCACACCTTGCTGCCGCCTTGGTATTGCTTTCGCCCGCGCGGCAAGCCAATATAGTTGCGCTAGGCAACTAGCGCCGCACCTGTTGAGGCGCCAGTTTTTCAGCCCTCTTTCGTCGTCCTTCTCCCCAATCAAACAGTCTAACTCCCCGAGAGATGTTGCAAACACTCCTCTCCTCTTGGCCAACCCGTTCAGCCTCGATTTGGTTTCGTGCTGGCGCCCCGGAAAGCCTTCAGCGCTAGGCGCCCATTTGAACTCTATTTGTTCGTTCACTGTCACTCACACACTCCCGTTTCCGTTATCCGATCCTCTCAGATGCCAAACCATTTATGTAATTCTTTTGCATGCGTCCTCGACCAACCTGCGCACATTTCAGAGTCTGGGCGAGATTCACGGAAGCAGCGCGCGCATTGGGGTCCTCTAGCGCACTCTCACAGGATTACGGGGCGAAAGCTCGGTAGCAGTTTCCTTCCTCGAGCTAATACAATGCGCGGTAAGCCGCCCAAAGTTTGAACGGCCTCTATGTTTCGTGTTGGGAAACCTCTCGCCAACTGGAGACTCAAATCCGTTCAGTCGATGTAGCTTGAAAGACTCGTGCGACTGCAGACTGCCCGAATCCCGAACGCTAGAGTTGCGCGGCTGCCATAGGACAAATTCAAAGCCTAGGAAAAACAAAACACATCTATTGGATATTTGTACCGTGATTATTCTATTAATTTGAACCTAAGATTCAAATCCAAAAAGCAACTATGCATCTTCCCCTGAGAGGAGTGACGTCCGAGCTTTTCTCAATATCCCGTCAAGGTGCTGGAGATGGGAGGAGACAGGGTTGCTCTGACTTCGAGCTAAATCATGCCGAGTGTCTGGAAGCCTATGGAATTATACAGGGATATGTCAAGTGTGCCAAATTCAAAGAGGATCTGAGCGAATGCATATACCACAAGCTAAAATTGGGCAGAATTAGAATGATGCAGAAAGAGAAGTACAAAAAGATGGCCAAGGGCGAGATAAAATGGTCAGAAAGGTGGGGCAAACCTATCAGATATGACTCATTTATAGATGGAGTGTTCTACCCCTAAGTGGGTGAAGTTGGAATTGGACAGGAATCAACGTTTCGAATCAGATTAGAAAAGTTCAGCTCAATTAAATTCACCAATACTGTCTGATCCATGTGCCGGAGTTGCCCGCTCGAGGCGTGTGTTTGTTTTCTTCTTTCATAGAGAGTTTAATAGATCTAGGCGACATTGTTCGATGTGTCCAATCCCAATTGTAATCATAGGTCGCCTAAACGTTTTACATTAACCTTTTGATCAGATGCTAACTAAGAGAGCATTTAATTCTGCAAGAATTTGCTACCGTGAGGCCTCGATTATTATTTCAAGTCGTAAAATGGCAGCCTCCACAGGATCTGCCGAATCAAGCCCTAAGTTTATCGGCACTCATGATGGGACGTTTCACTGCGATGATGTCACAGCTTGTTTCATGCTAAAACAACTCGACAGGTTTAAGAATCACGATATTGTTCGCACGAGAGACCCAGAGAAATTGGCTCGGGCTGAGATAGTTGTAGATGTAGGATCCGAATTGAACATTGACGCTCTCAGGTTGGATCATCACCAACGAAGTTTCAATCAGACCATACATAATTACTACCCAAAGTTGAAAACAACAAATCCTGAGAAACCTCCAAGGCTGAGCTCGTCCGGTTTAGTGTACGCAATTTTCGGCAAGAATCTAATCATGAAGCTCCTCAAGTTCGAAAGAAGCGATTATGAAGAATTGAATAACGAGGAGAAGTCAATGATAGATGCCATCTTCGACAAGGCCTACATAGAATTTTTTGAAGAAATCGATGCCATAGATAACGGTGTTGAAATTGCATCTGGAGACAATATGATCTACAACTACCACATAAATTCAGGAATAAGCAGCCGTGTTAGCCGTCTGAATCCGTTTGAGGCGGGCGCAACGCCCGAACAAAGGTTGGATCAATTTAAGGTAGCTATGCAGCTTGTCGGTGGCGAGATATCTGAGGGTATCGAATTCTTGGGTAAAGTTTGGTGGCCAAAGAGACTCGTTTTGAGAGATTCTGTGATCAAGAGGAAAGAATTCGACCCCTCAGGTCAGATAGTCTTGGTTGACAGCGACAATCTGACGGGTTGGAAATCCTCGCTTATGGAACTTGAGGAAGAATTGGGTATAGTGGGTCAAATTAGGTTCATTATATACAACGACGATGCAGCAAGTCCTAGATGGCGAGCTATTGCTGTGCCTGTAAGTTTGAAATCTTTCACTTGCAGGACGCCTCTTGCTGAAGCTTGGCGAGGTCAGCGAGACGAGGAGCTGCAGAGGATATCCGGCGTTCCGGACGCTAACTTTGTCCACATGAACGGCTTCACTGGGGGAGCTAATTCGCTTGCAGGAATCAAGTTAATGGTGCGCAAAAGCTTAGGCTTAGAGTGATCAACAGGCTCTCCGGCGCCGAAAGCTACTTGAGTTATGAATCGATATTGCACCACCGTCGACCATATTTCGATAGCAGATAGATGGCACGATGCCTGCACTCGCAATGGATCCACAGATCCAAGCGGAATGAAGGGTCCACATATGCTGCGCAAATCACGCGCTTTCAACGGCAACTTTCCTGATCCCTTGTCATTATCCTCATTAAAATTTATCCCTCACATTGCCGCCAACTAATTTGTGCGGAGTTAAACCTCCCTCCGTTATATATAGAATTAATCAATGGAAGGATTCAGCTGACGGTATACTTCCGTTAATTTGATCGCTCAATCGCTGGTGCCCCAAGTTATTTAGCACATTCTGGAGCGATAACGGTTGCGCAGGTATCGTAAACCTGATAGCGCTTGTCTCGATCGCAATTGAATGTTGTCTTTCAGTGGTACGGGTCTCAACTGAAACATCCGCTTGGTCGTTTATATAAACGTGTATTCAGCGCATCGAACACAAGCAGTCCTGATTCTAGCGTCCAACGCAAAAAAGACTAGTCGATCAATCGATCCATCATATAGCCTGAATATTGCTCAATATATCAATTCAAAGGATGTCTCAAGAAGTAGTTCCTTTGTGGCTGTTGTGCCTTACTTTGACTTGGAGCTTAGTTAGGGGACATGGCTCAATGATGGATCCGATCTCGAGAAACTCTTTGTGGCGAATCGACAGCTCCGCGCCCGCAAACTATGATGATACACAGCTGTTTTGTGGTGGTTTAGGGGTAAGTAAGATCCGATTAAGGTTAAAATGGAGTCGGTGAGTTTGATTGTTAACTTAAGTCTCAGGTGAGTCAACAATATGGCGGCAAGTGTGGTGTCTGCGGTGATTCTTACGGCATGAAGGTCCCGCGGCCCCACGAAACTGGAGGATTTATGGCGACGAACAGAACCGTGAAGAACTATTTCCCCGGCTCAACCATGGATATTGTTATCGACTTGGCAACAAGTCATGGGGGTTATTTCGAGTTCGAGATTTGCCAACGTAATTCCTTCGATATAATTGAAAGCGAACAGTGTTTTACAAAACTGAAATTTGTTGATGGTTCTTACCGGAAGAGTATACCACACGATCATTCCGCGGAAGGCCTCAAGACGATGTCTCTTATGATGCCAGAAGATTTGCGCGAATGTCGAGCTTGCGTGTTGCGTTGGAACTATCATGCAGGTAACAATTGGGGCAAGTGCCCTGATGGAACCACAGGCATGGGCTGTGGACCACAGGAGCTCTACCGAAATTGTGCAGACATTTCTATCGGATACCAGATGGACCGAACCCCCGATAGGTTACCTGTTAGAACACGTAAGCTAAGGCAAAGATGGGCGACGTATGGGGATCGGGTAAAGAGGAACTCTGACAGCGGAAAAGCTTTATAGCAAAGACACAAACAAACGGATCAATCATTTGGAGTGCACTATCTATTCATAGAGTCGTTGCGACTCATATTATTCGTCTTATCTCAGGCTTGAAACGTTAGCAATGCAATAATCAAACTCGATAACTTTAGAGTGAAAGAGGTGATAAATTGACGGCAATGGGTGTGTATCTGTTCCTGGTTTCATTTTTGTTCATTGAGATTGATTTAACAACAGTTGTTTTGTTCATGCAATGATTGTGGCTCTATCGCGCTCTCGCTGGTGAATTGCTTTGAGCTATTTGGTTGAAAGTAACTTCTCAGAGAGAATGATCAACCTCATTGTCCTCATCCAGTCTTTCTTTGAGATCTGGTCTTCCGGATTCGAATAATTTAATGCACTGTAGAGATTCCTTGACCGAGTGATACAAAATATTCTTAATCTGGAGTTTATCCTCTTGCTGTAGGTGCGTGTCGGGTAAGTTTCGAAATTCATTCGTCAGCTGAAGACAGAATCGTATATTTTCCGGCGAGACAAAGTCGTTTGCAACCTTGATGCAGTTCTGGACATTCTTCACCTGATGAGGTGCACCAGCTGGAATGATGATGGCGTCACCCATACACTGTAGAATTGCGTAGGGCTTAACGTCGAACTCGCGCTTCAGGCGATCCAGTAGAGGCTGGTCGAGGTACCAGGTTTGATCGTGTATAGGATCGCTACGTTTCTCAGGACTTATCTTGCGCTCATCAGCTACCTTGTTTAGGAAGTCTCTTATCTTCTGAGAGTCTGAAGGTTTGAAAATGTGCCACAGGGCGCCGGGTGCAAACCTTTTGCTTATCAATTCTTGTTTCATTTCTAGATCGATGGCGCATTCATCAACAGTCTTATCGTAGATATCACGCATTTCCTCTGAGCCGTTGTGGAACGAATTAGCCCCACTAACGTATATCATTACATTAATTGCATCACTCATGTCCAAGTGTAAGTTGGTCGTGCCACGCTCGGGGAAATTGGAGGTTCCATAGGCAGAGTACATCTTTGGGCCAAGGTCTGGTTTCACCATCTCTTTTGGCAATCTGCAGGCTAAATTCAGATCGCCGGTTCTAGTTGTGTATTGTTGAAGGGGCAGGTTGTTCATGAAATCTCCATAGTGCAAGGGCAGTATCTCCTTGAAATCTTGACCGGGAGGCCAGTCCTTCAAGCGCCACAGGGGGGATCCACTATAATAGCTGGGCCCGTTCGAGCAATCCTCGTTGTTTGCAGACGGAATCTGCAACGGTAGAGCGTCATCCTTTATCCTTTTCTTGTTGTTGGCTTGTTCAAACCCATCCCAAAACTTTTTCATGGAATGCCTGTGAATGTCTCCATTTCTGCAATCGACAAGGTCACTACGGTAATCACCGAATTCTTTGGCGAAGAACTGCGGCAACCACATATCGATTTTCATCGTTTTATCAATACCTCTAACTATAAGAGGCTTTCCTTGACGCCACTGTCGTCGAAAGAGTTTCATGTTCAAATCATGCCGCGCGTTTGACAGAACAAGCAAGTCACCATCGCATAACCAAGAATGCATCTCCTGTTGGCCATCCAAATCATCCGATTCCGGTGACAGTGGTCTCGAAATTTTGCACGAATTAGTACCGCCAACTGAATTGAGACTTTGGGCTGTCTCGTGCTCACTGGTTACGGTTTGCGCCGCTGGATCTGGTGTGGCATTACCAGGAGGGATAGAGGATATACATCCCTCTATTGCAGCAGTAACTTGTTGCGATAATTTCGCGTCCTCTTGAGAGTCATCCTCATTACTAGAGTCATTGAACATTTTTGAATCGGCTATTGGTGAAGATGGAGCTGAAAATTGAACCAGTTGACGATTAGATGACCCGCTCGGAAATTTTTCCATAGTTTCAGTTTTGAGCAATTGCTCATCGTTAGTTGTCCCATTTTTATCGCTATCTGGATTGTTTGCCAAACTTGAGGAAGTGTTCGATGCTAGAAGGAGCCCTTTGAGGGTAGAATGAGATCCTTGAGGGCTGTTGCCATCCCGTTCCTCCGATAATTGAATGTCCATCTTAGTCGAGGTGTCGCCTTCCTCGGACTCATTATTTGCCACTATCTCTTGAGCTGATTTTGAGTCGGATGTAGATTGCTGATTGAACTTGTAATTGCAATTGCAACTACCAAGATTCAACCGCTCGCGTGTCTCGTGTAGGAGCCTCCAGACCTCCTCAAGGCAATCTCCAGCTATTATCTGGGCCAATGTGAGTTTTTCGTGCGAATGCTCCTCGTTTTTGGCACAGAATATCCAACCATGGGAGTCTCGCTTACTTTTCTTAGCTACAATGGAGTTTGGTTGCTCTGTGGCATCGGCTTGGCCGGTATCACCAGAGTCGTTGTTGCTCCTTGATGAGGTGCTCAACATCTTTTCTGTGAGGCATCCGTTTTCTGTCTTGATCTTTGCTTGGCAAGCAAGATTCGCAGTGATCACTGACTTGGCTCTTGACTGGTAACAATCAATACAAACCACAAAACCGCAACGCTCGCAAACGTAATGGCAATTGAACAGAGAGGTAGCACAAACATCGCACAATTCTCTTAGACCATTGACCGCCCTCTTCCAGATTATCTGTCTCTCACTATCTTTTTGAGCCTCATACAGACTCTTTGCGGCTCTTTCCTGCATGACTAAATCACAGAACTCTGTTCCAACATTAGCTATGATAAATTTTGCCACACTGTAAGATAGATTGTTGGGGTTTTCGCTCGTTTGTGGTAGCCACAACGTCTTGTCGCTTTCTTGGGCATCGTCGAGGTCTGAAAACCCGGCAACAACAATGTGCGATGTCTTGTTGTATTTCAATTTACGAAACTCGTAAAATCGACAAAAGTCGTCCCAATTAGTTTTGGACTGCTTGGGTGTCGGAGTCTTGTCGCCTTTGAAACCGGAATGGCGTACCTTACGGCATTCGAGACAGCGAATATTCTTGGGTACAATATCGTAACAAGAATCAGTTTGAAGAAATTTCTCGCCTGTCTTCTTGTGAACTTTGTATAGTTCCACCCGATCGTCCTGCTTATTAGTAGTGTCTACTTGGTTAGAGGAATTTTCATCGTTGGTCGGCGATAAACAAGGAGACTCAACAGCAGATTTAGCGGTGGCGCTTTTCTTTTTCAACTTTTTCACAGGTTTCGATAGTTGTGTGGATGCGTTCGAATCCTCATCATCATCGATAGTTGGATAAACTTTCGTGGACTCTGATTTGTTTTTCGGTGACCGGTTTTTCCCGCTGGAATGAAAACGCTTCAGGTCCACTTTAGTGCCTTGTGCCTTCTTACTACTTTTCGGGATTGTTTTTGGCCCATCGGAGGGTAGCGAGCCTTCCTCAGAGTCTGCTGACGAATACAGAGTGTCATCTGATTGACTGCCGCTTGATTTGGAGTCCGGGTGGTCTTTGAACTTGGAGCTGCGTTGGGAAGACTTCTTAAGTTCATACAAAGAGGGTTTTACATCACTCTCCTTAGCCATATTAGCTTTGGAGGTGCTTGTCTTCGATACTGAGCGCCGTGACGCTTTTGCATCCTCGACAGCTTTACCTGCTGCCAATTTAGAAACCGATCTAGCTCTCCTAGCTTTTTTTGTGTTGGTGTCATCATCTACACTGAGTTTCCGTTTGTTTTGTAAATCATCTGATTCCATTTCCCTCTTGGGCCTCTTCCTCACTGAATCTTTGATAGATTTGGCCTGCGGCGAGCGTGACTCATCTTTCTCAGGACCAGGTTTCACTTTTCTGCTAGGCATTCGTCGGAGTTTCTTGCCGTTAGGCGACTTTGAACTTGCTGTAGCATCAGAGTCTGACTCTGAAGTGGACGCATTCGTAACTTCAGAATCGTTGTCATTAAATTTGGTGCCTCGATTGCTTCGTACTGATGAATTTGTTTTTTTCTCGGGGCTCTCCTTGATTGGTTTCCTCTTTCCTTCAATCTTGGAATTCTTGGAACTCTTCATCTCATCAGGTTGTGGCGAAGAAGTCTTTGAACCCTTTAGTTGAGCTTCATTAGGGACAATCTCGGTTTTGGCTTCGCTCTTCACCTGGACTGGCTCTTCGTTCGGACAATGTTTTGTCCGCGACGCCTGATCTTCTTGGTCGTAATTTTTAAGCCAGGCTTTTTTCGTGTACAATTTCTGGTACTTTGAAGTTTCAGCGCATTGCGGTTGGATTGCACTCGGTGTTTCAACCGGTTGAGTAAAATTTTCGTTCGGTTTTATCTCAAGACCAACTTGCACAGCAGGTTCAGCACAATTAGAGTTTTTCTCTTTCAAGTCCGTCGAGGATTCATTTGATTGCGCTTTGGAAACTTCGACACTAACCACGTCAGATGAATGTGAGTGTCCATTTTTAACGACAGCGTGCTCAAGGTCGGACTGCTCGGCTTTGCCTGCGCTGGCGTTAGTTGGAATTGAGCTACGTGCAACAATGTGTAAGTTTTGCTGAAACGCGATGCTCGTGTTAATTGTTGGCACAGTCTGATGTGCATCTCTTGGTTGCAAGTTTGATGCTGACTGGTGTACATCTACTTGGCTGTGCGACGCGTGGGCTGCCACGGGAACTCTCGGAATCAACAGGTCGTTCGATGAGTGATTCCGATCAATATCATTGTTTGTACTCGCTGGCTGGTTACCTCCGTTGACCAACTTGTTATCACATGTTGGTTGGTTTAACCCGGAGTCTAAATCGCCACCCGCCGACAACTTACTGGAGGCTCCTTGCGTGCCATTGTTACCTGATGATTCGGAGGATTTACTGTCGGTGGTAGAAACGCAATTAGGACTGGCTTTCGCTTTTTTACTTTTCTTCGATCTCGAAGAAGCGGACCCAGTGATTATGCTGCGCTGGTTATTTTGCTTGGGCGATGGTTGCTGGTTTGTGAGATTTTGTCTGGCGTCTTGAAAGTTGGAGATTTGTGGTTGATGATTTTGAAGATCTAGAAGGATACTCTGGTTGGACGCATGTAGGGAGCCTGAGGGCGAGTTTGTGCTACTGCTGTATCCAAGGTTTTGGGTCGAAGCTGATGGTGAGGAAGCTAGAGTTGGATTGCACTTGGTCATTATCAGTGCGTGTTGCTGCTGCTGGTATGCGTTCATGAGGGCAGAATATTGCTTTAGGTGCGATTCGCTGTTAAATGAGTGAGTATTGCCGCTAGGTGAAAGTGAAGATCGAGTTTCATTCAATCTGTTGACCTCGCTTGGGGTCAAATTTTTCTGGTAATCCATGCTTGGTGGTGGCATTGAATTAGCAGCCGTTATATGAGCAAAATTTGGTCCAACCGTAGGCTTGTAGGCCATTGAGTTGTTGAGATTCGATGGATGCGATCCATAAAGCGATTGTTGGTTCAGAGGAGATTTTGAATTCAGATGAGGATCTATTCCTAGAGGCGAGCGAGATATGTCAGAGCCATGTTGATTTTGGAGGCTGGTGAAATTCGATTGATTGCTAGTATTATTGCCGGTGCCTCTCGGGGTTCCAGAGCGACTTCTGATTGAACCCTCTCTATTGACTTGATCATGTTGTTTGATACCAAGAAGGTTTGTATTCGGTAGGCCAGGTGCTAAATCAGTGTTATAAAGCGTGAAATTAGGTTGATTGGTCGACATTGGACCAAGGTTGGGCTTGATTAACTTGTCTTGGTGTGGGCCCTCATTGTTGAGTTGTTTATTCACTGTTGACTGTCCACTCTCGTGCGCGTGTTGTAATTTTGGAGTTTGTGGTGTCTTTGAAGACATATGAGCTGTTACAGGTGGGCCACTTGGCATTGGACCAGTTGAGTGGGCGATGGCTAGATTTGGACTTGGGCCTAAAATGCTCGACCTAGCAGACGAACTCTGATGTGCAGCTGGTGGTTGTCGGATCTGTGTCGACATTGGTGTCAAATGCGAAGGAACGCTTGCGGAACTGTCATTGGGGGGACCCAATCCAATGGTTGAGTTAGATTTTGGCGGTCTAAAGCCTGGATATGGATTTAAGCCAGCATTTGGTTGAAAGGGCGACTTTGCATAAGTTAACTGTTGTGTACGTTGAGCTGATGGGGCTAAATGAGCGTTTGTTATTGATGTATTGGAGAGACTTTGATGGGTTGAGGAATGTGCGCTCAATACCCTTGGAGCTGGAACATTGATTGATTGAGATCTTGAGATAATATCACTCGGGGATTGCGATAAGCGGCAGCCCTTGTCATAAGGTGGAAAGTTTGATTCGTATTTGCCAGTTGATGGGGACAAAAAGGGAGGGTCCCCTTTCGTGGACTGAGCTTGGTGGTTTGGTGGTTGCTGAAAGGTACCCGTAACTGGATTGAGGTGAGTTGATGACTCAGCATAAGATGCTGGCTTATTGTTATCGTTGCCTTTCAGATTTGGCATGTAAGGCCTCTGCTGTGACGAATCCATTAAACATGAGAAATTCAAAATACCAAGCCGCTTGTGGACATTCTCTATCCTCTCAATTTCGTGTCGACTAAATTTATCTCTCCTAATGTAATCTAAAATAGAAAATTCAGGTACTATCACTTGATTTGCCAGAATACCGATGGCAACATCCTCGAATTTAGAATAAAATTCGCCGCAATATATGCTTGCCCTTAAATCCTCAATACTATCTAACGGGACAACTCTTTTCGGTTTGTTTGTTCCTGGTATACAGGTGCTCAATAAATTATAGGTATATAAGGCAAATCTCTCCGAGTTTTTATCCATTTCATCAGAGATTCGCTGAGATTGTGCCTTTGTAGTCTCTGGTAATGGTTGCAAGGATCCTTTTATGCCATCTAGCCATTGGTAGTTCTGTTGTTGCCTTTGCAGGCCCGAGAGAGCGAGGACTTTGGTGTCAAGGTTTTGGATGCCAACGTTTGCTTGTGGCAGCTGGTTTGTTGGGATTAAATTCTTCGGCCTAGTTGAAGCGCTACCTCCCTGATCATCACCATCCTGTCCAATCATTATGTTACCACTGTTCAAGTTATTATTCACTGTGCTTGCTGGCAAGTTCGCGCTTGGGGTCGGATAGGCGGCCGGCTGAAAGCTAGCATGCGTGTATGGATTCGAATAGAGCCACCTCGGGTTCCCAATGTTGGCGTTTAAATTAATTTGGTCTTGCCAGTTGATTGGATGTCTGATTGGCGCAGGCAACCTATGTTGCTGGAATCTGGCTGCGGCAGCATCGAGCTCGGGATTGTCCGAGCCCTGTTGTTGCAGTTGATGGCTTGGGAGCGCCAGGTGATTATGGTTCTGGTGATCGGAGCTAGTTGTTGAGGTGACGCCTAACTTGGGCATGTTGTTATTATTGTCGTTGCAGTTCAATGCTTGAAGGGAATGGCTTGCTGTTTGATTGGACGGTGGTCGGGGGGCTTGTTGGTGTTGCTGCTGGTGTTGTTGCTGGTGCTGCAACAGAGCTAAGTGCTGGAAGCGCTGCAAGTGTCTGCTGCTCGCCGCTTCAAAGGGCTGGCTTGTTGTGGATGAGCTGGTGGACGGTGGCCTGGGGGATTGGCGCTGCTGTTGCTGTTGCTGTTGCTGCTGCTGTAGTAGAAGTAGCTGTTGTTGTTGTTGTTGGTGCTGGTGTTGCTGCAACTGAGACAAATATTGGGAACGTTGCAAGTGTGACTGATTCAATGATTGGAGCGCCGCCGCCGCCGCCAATGCGGACTGACTAGCCGACTGCGCGGACTGCGTTTCAACCGATAGATTTGCAGTGCCGCTTGTTGTTGATCTGCTGCTAGTGCCGCCGCCGCTGCTACTATTATTCAATGAATCTACGCTAGTTGATGTTGGCGTAGCTGTTGGTCCATAATATGAGCCAATCGGTGATGGCGCTGACATGGATCTGGCGGAGGGTTCAAGGTCGTTTGAAGGTCACATCTCAGATTTCAAAAATTAATGCGCGTTCATCACAAATCGGTGCACAGAGTAGAAAGAAAGCGAGCGGGCGCAAAGTGGAGGATGATTCGCCCAATGGCCTCTGGTCTTGTGAGCATTTTTATTCTTGCTTGTTCGTCGGCTGTCCACTTTCCTGTTCTTTTGCCTCTTGCTGTTTGCTTGGTAAAATTGGTGAGAAGAGTTGGGCCCCGTTGTCTGGTGGCCGCCGGTTGCTGTTGCTGTTGCTGCTGATGATGATGAAGATACTTATTTATTTGAAGCGTAAGGCGAAGCGATAGTTGGTGTATATATTTTTCGCGAAAGAGACAGAGAGCGAGCCAGCAGCGAACGAGCGAGCGAGCGAGTCAGCCAGCGACAAGCAATGGAGAGCGAGAGAGAAAGAGAGAGAGAGAGAGCATACGTAGTGAGGCGAAGATGGCGATGGAGAATGAACTGCGGTAGTAGACGTGTGCGTAAGATAGCGAACGCTGCGGTAGCAACAGTATCGGGATGGCTGGCTTGCTGGCATCAGCCGCCTGAAAGGCGTGTCAGTGGCCCGGTGCTGCTGCTGCTGCCGTTGCTGGTGCGTCAGTGTATGTGTGAGACAGATGTTCGAATGGTTTGCCTTGCTTTGGTTGACTTCTCTCTCTCTCCCCAACTCAGACGCTCTTTACATTCCCCTCAAATCCGGCTCCCTCTCTCCCTCTCTCGCTCACAACGAAACCAATTGCCGGCTTTTTCCGTCACAGCGCCTCTGTGCGGCCACTCTCTTAGCCGGCCGCTCTTACGTCACTCCAGCTTCCAAGTGCCAACTTTCAAGACTTCTTTTATTTATTTCTTTTTTGCCTCTTCTAGGTGAAACAAACGTGTATGAATCGCCTGTATCCTTCTGCGGAAACTTATCTATACAGTTTCTGCTGTCCCTCTCATGATGCTGCAGGTTTACAAAACTTAGAACCGAACCCGGTTCGCGAAGCCAAGAACAGATACAATCCATGCAGTTGTTCTTGGTTCCTCGATTTGGAGAGAAAATGTCGACCAATTGTGCTTTCTAATCAAGCGCCATCACCTACTTGTCTTTCTGCCCTTCAAAATCTATACCCTTTGCAGTCAATTCTGTGGTTTTATTCTACGGATTTTAAATGATTTATATTGTATAACAACGAACGATAGCGAACTAACAATGACTAAGCTCGCACTTGCACGAGCTATCGGCTCAGTCGACGCCAGAGAATGATTCGGAGCCCTCGATGGCCTTGATGAGTTTGTTCCTGAGTTCTTGATAGCTCTCGTAGGGAGGCAAGTCGATTCGGTTGAAACAGGTATGCGAACGGGGTAAATTCTCCGGTGTCCCCCACTTCTCAACCGTAAAAGACTGGAGCCCGTTCGAGCCATAGAGCTCCTTAAATCCGTTCATTGGTACTCTAGACGTTCCTGTTACGAACTGGAGCAGTCTTGAGCGCATCTCGTTTGAGAATGATAGAATTACCCTCCAAAACCATTGTATGACAATGTGATTTGCATGATAGCCACTCTTGTATACTGTATGCCGCTTCCAATCACGTACATCGATCTCACCTATGCCACACATTAGAAGCTCAAGTTCGTTTTCATCAAAAACTTTGATCAAATTCAAAGGCAAAACTTCGTCAAATCCGTCCAAGAAGGAGGTCATCTGAGGTAAAATCCTAGACACAAACCTCCATTGTATAACTAGATCTATGTACTCCTGCTTGTTCTCATTTGTAACTGGAATGTCTGAGCCGCCGGTTTTCAACTCATGCTGTTGCATTTGCCCAAAAAAGTCCTCGTCGACAGAAAAGTATAAGTCTAGCTCTTTTGGATCATTCTCCATGATCCATCTGAGAGAATTATAATATTCCATATCAACACTTTCCATATCCTTAAGTTGTATTGGTTTCTTGAGCATCATTTTATAGAATGGTCTAATAAAGAAGGCATCGAGAAGTTTCCCATGATATACAGCCATGGCAGCGACCCGCCCTATGAACTTGAAATATGATAGGTGCTCTTCATTGCACAATCCTGAAACAGGATTGATTTGTAGAGTATAGTTGTCTGCAGCTGAATATTCAAACAAACCATAATATGGATTGAACATCTCCTTAGACAAAAGATAGAACCATTCTCTCGAGGCTCCACCATAGTCCAAAACTTCCTCACCTGTTGAGTCGGAGATGGTCATAGTGTTAAGATCAACTTGGGGACGAAGATGTCTTAGATAATTAGCTTTGAGCATTTCACTTACCGTCAAACTCGATCCAAAGTTTTGTTCTTAGTAGTTCGCAACGAGATACGCTCGATATTATCCTGTAAGAGTCTTCAAATATGTTTGTCCTCGAAACTTTTATCTCTAGTTTAGTTGGCACTGAAGTGGGTCGAGGTAGCTTCATTTGTAAATACTCATATTTACGCCGGTAGTCTCTCGAATATGGGACAGCCTGTCCAGCAATATTTGGATTGTTGAGACGAGGATCTTCCCATTGGGTGGTTTTCTTGTTGTGATCAATGAAAAATATTCTACCGTCTGAATGAACACGCTCCTCCCAGCCGTCAGGTAACGGACCTAGGTCATCGACGTAGGTATTTTTAGGTCGGTTTGGGATATTATTCTTTTTGGGTACTTGACTTGGTTGTCCAGTTCTTGGGTCTATCCATGTCGTCGTTTTGTGCGTATGATCTATGAAGAACACCCGGCCGTTAGGTGCAACTTGCATCGACCAATCATTGGGTAAGCCCGCCATTTCTGAACTGGAAGTTAAAGGCACGAACTGTTTCAGAATTGATTTAGAGCCATTCTGCGACTTGCGCTTTAGCCGCCGTGCACCACCACCATTGACGCCGCTGGCGCCAGACGACGCGCCTGGACTGGACGAAGTAGACTGAGCGATGGGTGAATATTGATTTCCATCGAATTCATCTCCAGTTCGTGTAAGAGTTTCGAGATTTGTTGAGGTGTTCTGTGATGATATGCCTGAGTCGTGCTGGTTGGAAGTGGAATTATTGGCAGAATGGCTAGAGGTGCCGCTCGCGTTTGGACTCCCGTTAGTGCTCGAACTTGGACTGTCACTCGATTCGGCGTCAACTTTAATCGCTGGCGTTATTGGTTGATCACTTGAACTGGCATCTATATTGACATTGCTGGCACTCGGTGGCGCTGAATCGCCTTCGTCGCCGATCTGAATTCTGCTCAGGAAGTCAATCGTTCTAGCGAGGTTAGCTTCTCGCCTTCTATCTGTCGTTTCGAGATTTTCGAAGTTGGTTGAAACGATTGGCCGCTCCCATTGCGTCTCACGTGCGATATGATTCACATAATAGGTTCTCCCATTAGCATCTTGTCTTTCCTCCCATCCATCAGGAAGCGGTTGTGCCGAGCTTGTCGTCGGGTTGGTTCTACTAGCTGCATCACCCGTTGCAGTGGGTGTGGACAAGTCAGAGGATTCAAGCATCTCCCAGCCGGCATCCAGCTCAGCCACCGGTGACTCATTGTTACTGGGAGTGTCTTGATTAGGTATATTTAGGTAGGCATGATATAATTGTAGATGTCCCTTCACTTTCGATCTCGAAGTGCGAGGTCGCAGGATGTAGTATCTATGACTAATTGTCTTATGGGGCCTCTCAGTAGTTATATTTGTAAATGGCAACTCAACCAAGCCAAGGAAATCGTCACGAGTAAGTCGATTCTCATCATAAACCTCCAAGACTAAATGTTGTTTATCCGGACGCACTCTAATCAGAAACTCCTCGTCCCAGAAGGGACTCAGAGTTCTTTTCTTAGTTTTGGTGTAGAAAGAATCAATCACAGTGTTATCTTGCGAGTCTATTAGATCAATCTTGACATAGGGATCACTGGCCCCAAATATGTCCTTCTTTGCGAGCTTATGGCCAGCGATTATCTTAAGTCGTAGTATCCGGTAATTACTGCTCTCAGCTTCATTACAGCTACTGCAACCATAAATTTTGTTCTGTGGTGGATTCATTTGCTCACTTTTTAGAGCAACCTCGCTTACTTGTTGTTCAATTTCTATCAGGGATTGCCGGTCTCCCTATGGAAATCTTAATTTAAGTAGTTGAATTGATTTCACATTCGGTTGACTCTTATACCACTGCTAGTAGTTCTGATCACTTTTGATTGCCTTGTATCATATATGACCAGCTTGAGTTTCTTGGTGAGAAGTTGTCCGCGATATGACTACTGGTTATTGCATAATGTAGGGCCGACTAGGGTATCGGTTAACAAGAGACAATCAACTCTGGCAAATGGTTGAATTGTTTGCCTGGCTTCTTTGAAAGCTTAACGCGATTGTGAGTTGCTGATTTCATCTAAGTTCGTGTCGGCTGATTTGGTGAGAATTTCCTCAGAGGCAAAAACGCTGGTGGTCATAATAAAGGAGTTCTAACGGCTGCATCCTAGATGATCACAATTGGCGGTACCTATTCAAATCATGGTTAAAACTTAGTTCAACCTCTTGTTAAGACTAGACTTTATTTGGTCGAGGAATAGAGTGTTCGTACTTGTGGGAAGATATTTATCAATGGCGCTGATTTGCTTTTGCGACCTAGCCTCTTAGTGTTCGATTGAGAGGTATTATTTCCCTACGAAGAGTGAAGCACAGGAGTGTATACACTAACTCAAATGAAAGGTCTGTGCACGAACATTATCCTCACTCGCTAGCGAAGCTATTGCCTTGTTGCCAAATTCTCTAAACGAAAGCTTGGCAATTTTATCACTACATTTTTTCGATAAAATATTCTGCGGATCCTGAATTGTTTGCTCTTAGGTATTAATATTGTTGTTGAGCTACCTCTAAGGATTGTAACGACCTATTAATCATGAAAATCATAGATTTTTCTCACACAACATTGTCGAATTTCATCGCCTAGTCCTCTAGCTTACCCTGATCTAAACCTCAAGAGGGAGTCTTTATTGGACAAAGCTTTTTGCCTTATTGAAGAGACTTGCCCTCTTAGTGCTCTGAATTTTCGCAACCTGTCAGGGAAACAGTTCTAGCAAAAGCATGGGCGCGGAACAATCAATACCGATGGAGATGTGCTCCACATTCGACGTTGAGGAGATAAAGCGTTTAGGTAAACGCTTCAGAAAGCTTGACATCGACAATTCTGGATCTCTATCAGTCGAGGAGTTCATGACTCTACCCGAGCTACAGCAGAACCCACTCGTGCAAAGAGTCATCGACATCTTCGATGAGGATCAGAACGGCGAGGTAGATTTCAAAGAATTCATACAGGGTGTTTCGCAATTTAGCGTCAAAGGCGACAAAGGCTCCAAGCTGAAATTCGCCTTTCGCATTTATGACGTGGATAATGATGGTTTCATTTCAAACGGTGAATTATTCCAGGTTCTGAAGATGATGGTTGGAAACAATCTCAAGGATTCGCAATTGCAGCAGATTGTGGACAAAACAATATTGTATGCGGACAAGGACGAAGATGGTAAGATATCTTTCGAAGAATTCTGCGCCGTTGTGGGAAACACCGACATCCATAAGAAAATGGTTGTGGATGTATGATTCGGACCGAATAGATTGGAGCCTGACTCGAATTCTTTTAAAGAGTAAAAAAGTAACTCATAGTTCAAGAGCGTGACTCAGAACATTACAAGGGGGCATTAAATGGAAGAAACAAAGATGATCATATATCGAATATAAGCTTTAAGTAGTAAGAAACATGCCGGTCGTTTAAGCATTGCAAGTTTATATTACTGATCTCTCTGACATTATTCCCACGGACAAAATCAGTGGAACTATCTATCCAAGCATCGACACTGGTATTGACTCGTAGCTTCAAATTTATCAGAGATTAAATGTGCTCGGGTGTCAAGCCGTCTTACATCTAAGTTCAAATTCAAGGCATGACTACCGATCCTCAGCGAAAGCATTTATCCTAAACAAGATGTACTCCAAACAGTCTAGTTTCGGGAAAATGTCTGAAAAAATGGTCGTCTCATCGGCTCGCTCATTCGAACAGCACGCAACTCCATCTGTGCTCGATTCAAGACTATGTGGTTCTTCACCCATGGTTCTTTTTTGCTGGCTGCTTATCACATCCTCAGGTACTAGGGAATTATCTTTTTGCTCGTTGATCTCTGGCGGAGGGAATGATCTTGAGGGGCCAACGACTAATCTATAGATAATGCGACCTACGATTGTGGTTCCGTTTAAAGTTTCACATATGGTCAGATTTTTTAAGGGAAACACTTGCCTCTTCGGTTCCTTGTGACAATACTTCTTCTCATGCAGGAGATAACCCGTGGACGCGCGATTTTGCTCAACTATAGGCGGTTTTTCTTGGAATTTGACACGTTTGCTTGAGAGTGTAATACTTCGAGGGCCCTTATAGACGAAGAGGGTCTCTTCGGTTACTCGGTGGATTGATTTGTAGTAGTTATGGGATAAGTATACCAATGGAACAGTCACTAGGAGACTTAATGGCAGATAGAGGCCCGAAGGATGGCTTGAGTCAATAGTGAAGCAATATTCAAATGTTATGATAGCAATACATGAGGTAATTATAATCGTTAGTAGGACTTTTTGGAAGTAATTATCATGCGTCGCCATGGGACGCTCATTGGGCATAGCGCCTGTTGGTCGGTTAGAGTGCAACCCATTGGTTGCTGTTCTATCCTGGTTATCATTTGCTACAAAGCTGCTAGTCGTCAGTCGAGAGGGGTTCTCATTGTGACGCGGGTTATCGGTTGGGACTTGAGATTTGGGGCCATTATGTTGCTTATTTCTCAGCGTGATTCGAAGCTCGGATTCTGTCTCGACTGTGAGAACTTCGATCGGTTTGCCGAAGGCGTTCGTGAATTGCATAACATCCTTCCGAATCATAAATGGGCAATAAAATTTGCATGGGACGATGGATATGAAGTGCGATTATCTCGTTACTGCACGACAGGGAGTTGTGGGTGACTAGGCTATGACTAAAATGGGTCAATAGGGATAAAAGTTTTGGTATTGTCGAAGATCTCGTTGCATGATACAGATAAATCCGTGACTAATAAGCTGGCATGAGACAACAGAACTCAGGCTCATATATTCATACCATTGTAGTGTTCGGAAGATTCATAATCTTATGAACCTTTGAAAACAATAGCCTAAAATTAAGCACGAACCTTGTATAAAAGCAAGCGCAGACTCACGGTTACAGAAATAAATATTACCACGGATAGACTCTGCATTGTATCTGTCGGCTCACTCGCTCGGCTGAGGGAGCCAGTATGCGCTCTTGTTTGATAAATTTCTAGAGAGGCCAACGCGGGCAACGGACTCGTTTGCTCTTAGTAGCCATGATTTTGGTTTCACCATTAGCCAAGAACCAGCCCAAGTTGTCAGCTCATGACTGACATAATAACCAGCAAACACTTCCGTCCATACTGTATATAAACTCCTAATACAGCCATTTTAAACATATTCTCGGATGGATATTCGGTCTATTTTAGAGAGGAAATTTGATCATTTTTGGGGATCCTTTTAATGCTTATTGAAAAGCAGCGACCAGATATCAGGAGAGGGCCATGAGCACAGATAGCCTGATAATGCACTTATTTATCTTGTAAATTCAAGGATCAGTACAGCGCCACTATACTCAAATGGAGCAAACCAGTGAGGCCGTACCAAGAACTTATCTGATCAAGAGGAGCCCACATCTTGGTTATGGATTTGTTGCAGGTTACGAGTTACCAACGATGGTGAAAATAATTGAGCCAAATGGGCCGAGCTTCAATCGCCTTCTCCGTGGTGATATAATCATGGCTGTCAATGGGATTGACGTGGAAAATTCTCCACGAGAGAAAGTCATCAAAATGATTCAATTATGCGAGGATCAAATAGAGATCAAGGTGCGACAGCCAACTTATCAAGAGCTGATAAGGGCAAAGAATCTCTCGGATCCCAAATTTTACACACTCAACAAGTCTAACAATCACGTCTTGTCCAATCAATATAGTAAACGCAAGCCCCCTTCGCCATATGCCAATCATTCCCCAATGAATCGGCTGGTGACATCAATCGCACAGCAACAACACTCACCAGATTCAGTGCTCGTGTCGAATCTCCCTCATCCGAATAAAGACATCAAACCAAATCAAATCAAGCAAGATATAATGCCGTCAGTATTAAGGCAGAAACCCAACAATGGCACTGAACAGGATCTGCCAAGTCGTAGATTTGGCAAATCTCAGATAGACTATGGTAGACACTCGCCACTGCCTCAAAGGTGCAAGAGTTCTATGGATGTTTCTCAGAACGGTGGCGCAAATCGAAGATCTGACGATAATGATCATGATCAACCCCTTTTAAAGCGTAGCAACACCATGCGGCCCATTCGGCCACCGGCGAAGGTGATGGAAATTTTCGAGGTGGTTATAAAGATCTTTTTCGAAGTTGGTCATACCAGAGTTTTGAGCTACAATCAGGACACAACGGTTGGTGCGATCCTAGAGACACTGAATTCTAGATTGACAGGCAATTCACCCTACTCTGATGAGATAAAGCGCTACTTCGGTCTTGCCGTGACAGTGGGTGTGAATCCCGGAGATATTCCTCATGAGCAACAATCTACAAAGCCGAAGTTATTACACGTGCTCAATGAAAATGACTCCATCATGAAAATGCGTCAACTTCCATATGCTTCAAAACTCAGGCTACTTTATAGGATGGTGCACCCACCAGCCGATGTCAATGCACTATATCTGCAGGATAAAGTAGCCTTCGAGTATCTATATCAACAGTCTTGCAACGATCTAAAGCTTGAAAGATTCTGTCCCAGCCTCGACCAGGACACCGCCTTGAAGCTGAGTGGGCTTCATTTACTCGAATATGTATATTCGCACCACTCTAAGGCTCATGATAATAGTAAAGATCCGAAAGTGTATATCAAACTGGTAAAAAAAGTTCCTGGCGTAGAGTACTTCCTACCACACTCAATGCGCCAGAGTATCATAGATAAGAAAGGTAAGCGAGTTGTTGCTCAATGCAAGAAGCTACGTACAAGATTACGAGAACAGTTGAAGAAGAATTTCGAGGAATTTGACTTTGAACCACCAAAAGTTAAATCGACTACAAATTTGAATCGGTACTCGACCACTTCGTTCCATGAACTCTCATTGCCAGAGTTGCAAAGTTCACCGAGCGAGTACGTCAAACTACTGTTCCTAAATTATCTTAGTCAATTGCCATGTTACGGAAACTACAAGCAGCCAATGCGAGCCTCGGCTAGCCCTGTTGAGAGGACAAGCGCTGGCGAATGTTCAAGTTCCTCTGAAAGTGTACCTCGAACATCAGACTCCTCTCCTTTGATTAGACAAGATCGCACCCAAAACAATACCGGAAGAACCGAAATCAATTCTGCCTGCAACAATATCACTAAAATTGCACAAATGAACTCCATGAGATCACTCAACTCTGTACACTCAACAAGTATCGGAAAACCTCTAGATCAACCAGATATAGCCCAAACACCTTCTATTGAATCTATCTCGTCCATAACTTTTAATATGCAAAACTCGCCCTCCCCACAACAAGTTTCATCATATATTTCTCAACAAAGTGGTGATCTTAATGCTAGATCCACCACTAACACATTGATCTCAGAGCCTTCTCCACTACCACGGCAACAATTCACCGGAATAAGACCTGACTACAATACAATTGAAAAACTGTACGGTCAGCGATACACTCGTTCCGATAAGCCGATAGAGGAATTGCTCAAGAACGTAATCTTACTGCCACCACCGCCCCCATCCGTATCTTCACTATCACTTGGTAGTCTGCCATATCAAATAGCTCGAAAGATGGAATACAGGCCCCACAGCCAATTAACCCAAGTACTGACCGACCAGGATCTGGATAAACTAAGAGTCCCACCACCGCCGAGAATGATTAACTAATATCAAGCTAGACACATTGCCGTTCATCATAAGATAACACAATCCTATAGATACAGTTAACTGCTACACAGTCAAATATATTCCTGCCGCCAGGATATTCTAGCGACTATTACCTCTATTGTTTTGCGATACAGCTCTTCGATACTCTTTGATCTGATCTTGCAGAGAGCGCAATTTCTTTCGTAGATATGAGCGCTCTACTTCCTTAAAGTGGTGAGCAAGATTCCTGGCGCGTTCAATGTATGGCTCCTTTTCATTATCGCTCATTTTCTTCCACTGCTCGTTGGACTTCTTGTTGAATTCATGAAAGTTCACCTTCCCATCCTTCATGTGGCGCCTCATGGCGTGTTTGAACAGACCAAACGATGTCGGTGGCCTCACTGGTAAGCCAGTGCGGGGATTGACGTAAATTCTCTTATCTTTGTATTGACGCTTCGGGTTTAGAGAAATGCCGATTGACTTTCTCCCCTCACTGGGGAGCGGGGCCAAGCAAGCCACCAGATCAGAACGGCGTGAATCAACGGATGGGGTCCTCGATCTCGCCGAGTAATAGTCAGTGGCCGGTGTTTCAACTCTATCGGCGATCATTCTTTGATTCTTAAGCGGATATAATGTAATAGATTGACGACCTGCCTTTCCCTTCGGCACTAATGACTAAAGCTCGCCAGTTAGCAATGATTACACACTACCAGTAATAAACCTAATCAATTCTTAGGTGGCGCGAGATCACAGCGCGCGGTTTCACTCAGGCTCTTGTATCACGCGAATAATCTTCAAACTGAGTATCACATTTAGGTTGCGACTAACGAGCAAACATCGTGTATAAAAACGTTAAAGGCTCAATTTTAATCAGTACTTGTAGCCATGTACTCTAAAACGATACAAACAAGTGTACAATAACTCTCCGTGGTTAGACTGTACTATGAACTCTATGAACCTGGTTGGGGTGGGGTATGGGTTTTGGACCTTGAATTGCTGTAGCGACTTGCCATCTTTATCATAGTTGTACTCGCCCAACAATATGCCCTCCTTATCGTTTGCATCCTTCAGACTCTTGACTCTGAAGTGATTCGGTGCCGAGTCTATGTGTAAATCGGGAGATAGTTCTTTTCTGATGTGTTCATATGTGAATGAGGTAGGTATTATTGTTCGAGATAATTGCACAACCAGAACCCCCTCCGAGCCAGCAAATGACCAACAATCTCCAGGTGTTATTGAAGGTTGAATGACGACACGGGGTGTGTTAGAGGTAAAAAAGACGGGCAACAATCCGTCAATTGAGTATTGGATGTTCCTCTCGAGATAACTTTTGGTACATCTTGTTGAGACAATTGTTGCGCCACTAGATTCCAACGCGTAGTCTGCCAGGTTTATCTTGTCGGCATCATACAGGCTTATCTTAGATTCGACTAGTTGTTCAGTATGCCTCAAACAGTTATCATAATTCTTCTTCAACTCAATGCTCATGTTGAATGACTCGTCAATTTTGGTCTTCATTGGCAGGATATACTGTAAATAAACAAGGTAATGTGTAACCAGACAAACCAACAATATCAACCAAGAGCTATGGTATAGATAGTGCTGATAATTTGGCATAATAAAATCTGCAGTCGACCGACAGTGACTTCTGAGCATCATTGGGGATGTAGGGGAGCCGGTCATCTTTGATTTTGTTAGTGCGCGACCCTGATGCTAAAAAAACTCCCGCTAAAATCGCGCAAATTTAGTGAAGACATCAGGTTACTATCGATTCAGGGGTACATTGGTCAGCCCATCATCAATTGCATAGTTTGTTAGCCTTCGATTCAGTGATTACTGGTTGAATATCCTTTAGCTTGATGAAATAACTGTATAGTTTGCAACCAATTAAAAATTTGCGTTCACTATGGTTCCCCTTTACTGGATTTCGTCGCCGATTCGTGCGTTGTTGGCCAGCCTTCGTTCAGGGCTAACCAAGAAGCCAAATATAATGTGCACATCGAGCGATTGGATCAATTTGCATCACGCACTACTCGGTGGAAAATAATCAATCTAACATGTACTTGCACTAACTAAGTCTGGCAGAGAAACTAGAATAGAAACGTATTGTATCGATGCGATGCGCATCGTAAAATACATGAAACCCTATCTCGCTAATTGTCCGCGCTAGGCTTGCTGTACATGTTCATGACTTCTCGAGCTGTCGTTCGATTTTCATACTCAGATGGACTACTTACAAATCTGCCGAATTGGCAAATTTTTTTACTTACGGAGCTATAAGTCACCCTCTAACCACTCATCCGTGGGCTAGAGCCTTAGACTGAGGGTGACGAGACAAACAACTAATATATCTACAAAAATGTTGAGAAATGGATAGACCACCTGTTCAGCTTTATTGATTCGTCCGGGTTTCGATTGAGTGCTTGATGAACAATTTCCTTGTTACATGTAGATAGCAAAAGATAACTCGTGCAACAACTATCTTTTAAATCCAGATGAGGCGTTCAGATTGGCGGTCGAAACAACTTTACATAAGTCTTGAAGAACTACTCTAGTTCCTGGTCGAGGTCCCTTAGCACAGATTGCATTTTGTTTAGTAACTCATTCACTTCTATCATCGTCTCGTCCTCGACTTTTTCAAAAAAATCAATATCTGTCACCTCAATTGTGTCTCCAGTCTTTAGAGGATCCTGTTTATAAAATGTAAAATCGGGTGGCTTTTGGAACAGAGTGCCGGGAGAACGTCTCTCATACGGTGTAGATGAGGACAATAGGTTAGACGTCGGCGGTGTGGCTTTCGCGAACGTTTCAGCTCGCGAAGACTTAATAAAGTGCTTGCTAAAGTTCGGCTCATCACCGGACATGGGCGATGAGCAGCATGAGGAGATGGAGATTGTTGAGGATGGGCTAGCAGTGTTGGTATTTGGTGAGCTTGATGAGATAGAATTGTTTAAAGTGCTGCTAAGAGTCTGTCTACGATGTGCAGGATGCGAGAAGTCCCGCAACCTTACATCCTTTTCGTTGGCTTTTTTCAGCTCGATCTGTTGGTTGTCCTGAAATCTTTTCATTTGTTGGATGCGTTTGCTCAATTCTTTGGAGCGTATTTCAGAGAATTGATCAACTTTCTTCTTGAGCCTTGCAAAGTCTTCATCTTGCCGCCGGATATATCTTGCAGCGTTGTGACTCATACCAAAAGTCTTGAGCAAATTTTCCTGTACTCTCTTAGCAGACTCGAGTTGAGCAGTGATTTGTTCAAGTTGTGCTTGCATAGCTATCTGTTGCCTCCTTTTCTGTTGCCTTCGGTCTCTCTCCTCTGCCTCCGCTCTCAGTCTTTGACCATAAATGTATCGCGCATTTAGATTGTGTAATTTCGTTGCTGATTGGTCCTCCTCTGCTTTGCAAGAATCGCTGTTTGAAGATTGAAATTCTTGCTGAAACAAATCTCTCTTGAACGAACCCGTCCCACTGAGCCGCAAATCAATGTTTCTAGGAGTCCGCTTTGGCTGGCTAGTTCTTACAGGTCTGGTTTTGGGCAAGTTTTCCACATTTTCGGCATGACAACTGCTATCATTTGGCCAACAGGGGCTAACCCTGAACCTTTGTAACTCAATTGGGTCCTTCTGTACAACTGTCACCTTAGTCTTGCGCTCGGTGCTTGTCAATGGCACGCGGTATCTAGCGCAGGGTGCCCGGCGTGCGTTGCTGTTGGTTTGTAAATCATAACAGATGATCGGTGGTCTGGGTGGTGGGGCCATCTAGGGGACTGGCGAAATGAGGGTGATTTTGGTTCAAAGTAGTGAAGCTAGGGTGGCAACATAGTGAGCCAGTGTAACTCCCAGAACACTGATCTTTGGGGCGCTTGACGCACGGCATCCATGAAACCTTGCTGATGAATCAGTAACAGACATAAACACCAGTGAGCACAAGAGTGCACAAAAGGGAAAATCACCGTTGCAAATTTCGCTCTCACTTTTAGTGGGCTGTGCGGTGGCAGTTGTGAGAATCTGCCCGCCAGGTTGCTAGAGAGGAGTGGTACTTTTAGTGGTGCGGGTACGCCTTCTATACTCGCGACGACAGCGGGTTCATCCCTCGGTTGCCGGGTGGGCGGGCAGCAGGCCCGCACCCGATGGGCCGATGTAGCGCCCCACACGCCCTACAAGTAGAGGTTGGGGGAAGGAGGGCTGAGAGAGACGTCCAGTGGTTCGTGTCTTCTTTCATCTTCTCGGTTTAGTTTTGGTAAAATGTTGCAGCTTTGTGGGCGTTATTGGCAACGAGAGAAAAATCCCTGGGGTGCGAATCAAGGGCTCCTCCTCCCGAGGCGAGAACCCAAGTACCTGTTTATCCTTCTCGAGTTGGCAAACCGGTATCGCCGTTGCCCATGATGCATCGCAAGTGTAATATGGCAGCGAGACTAGCAGCGGTTGATGCCTTATTTACTTCGAAGGTTCTCACCTAAGACCCTAGCAGGATTGAAAATCAGGCGCGAATGTTGATCTCGTAAAGTCTCGATTCGAAGGGTGACTCTGGATAAGTTTTGCTAATAACGTTATCATGCTTGTTCCTACTATATCCCCTCGTCACATTGGATGAACAAATAATACCGATTCGCTATATACTTGGTCTCTAGCGAAGATTTGATATCTCTGTCGTCATGGCAAACGCGCGATTCTTGATAGTGATCGCTCAAACGGCATGAGATGTCGACACTCTGGCAAAACGTTATGCAGACACCATTTGGGTGTTGCTAGTCAGAGACAGACTCTAAAGCAACGATCCAATGATGAGCTGAAGCTCGATCGGACCGAATAACTTGCCTTGTCTGTCTCAAGCTTAGGCTAGAAATTCCTATGCTTGAATACTCCCTTGTCACAATGTTGATCTCCAATGTTGAAGACCAAACTCAACAGACTGATCTTGATCTTGGGACAATTTGTTTTGGTTGAAAATTCTTCACAGGTGGCATGTGGGTGCATCTTCTCAAAGTTAATTGATATACTGCCTTCCGGATTATGTTTACATCAAGGATTTCGACAGCGCTGGTAACCAAAACAAACCGACCATCCAGGATTTGTTTAGCACGGATACGGCAGAAAAACTGTCTTGGTATCAGATGTGAAGAATCCAGAGCACTTTCGTGCTGGAATTCATCTATCAAACCAATATCATTCTTGCAACGACCCTTCTGTAACTCAATAAGGCAAGATTCCGGTGAGTTAAATGATCTCGCGTGCTCATCATTCCGAGAGCCAACTCATCTAATTGGAATCTTCTTCAGGTACCAGTGGAAAGGTCGAGCGTTTCTTGCTGTCCGATATTGGCGAGGGCATCAACGAGGTGATAATCAAGGATTGGTATGTCAAAATCGGGGACACTGTCAAGGAATTTGATAGCATCTGCGAGGTTGAAAGTGATAAGGCAACGGCCACCATCAGCAGCCGATTTGAAGGTACAATAGTTAGGATATACTACGAAAATGGAGCCACCGCTAAGGTTGGTCAGCCACTTGTTGACATCCAAACTAATCAAGTTGAGCCAAGCAATGGGATAGCTACCGAGATGGCGAATAATGCTTATTCTCGAACAAATCCCGTTTCGGTGCAGACGGAATCCAACAAGACTCCGAATGCCCTTGAATCTTCTTCAGATGTAGCAACTCTACCCTCTGTTCGCCGATTAGCACACGAGCTAGGCGTCGATCTAAGGCGAGTCGTGCCAACTGGTAAAAATGGACGCATTCTCAAGGAGGACGTGATAAACTACGTTGAACTCTCAAAATCAGAGTCTCAGAAAACTGGAGAAGAAAGCGTCCGACCAGCTCAAAACTCTATACCAGATGAACTCGAGACAAGGATTCCATTGCGTGGAATCAGAAAGGCTATGTTTAAGACAATGACTCACTCTTTGAGTATTCCTCATTTCAACTACTCCGACGAAATTGATCTTACTCGCTTAGTCGAGGCTGCAAGGGCTCGTGATCGTACCAAAGAGCCGTGTGTAAAGGTCTCAAATTTTGCATTTATAATCAAGATGACCTCGCTTGCACTGACAGAGTTTCCCGAATTGAATGCTTCGATTGACGGCACGGGCGATGCCCTGATACACAAGCATTATCATAACATAGGTGTTGCCGTTGACACAAAAGCTGGACTAGTTGTTCCTAACATAAAGAACGTCCAAAGCCTCTCAGTTAGTGAGATAAACTCTGAGCTTCTAAGGTTACGCGAGCTCGGTTATTCTGGCAAGCTCGGCCCAAGCGATCTAAGTGGTGGCACTTTCACGCTTTCGAACATTGGCGCAATCGGTGGAATATTTGGAGTGCCCCTGATTGTCGCGCCCGAGATTGTAATAGGAGCATTAGGTAGGATAAGGAAACTTCCGCGTTTCAGTTCGAATGGTGGCATTGAGGAGCGGCATATAATTCAGGTAGTTTGGTCGGCCGATCATAGAGTTGTGGACGGCGCAACTCTAAGTAGATTCTGCAATCTGCTTAAACGATTCCTGGAGGAACCGGAATTTGCGCTTCTTAGGCTAGCTTGAGTTGCAAGGCTCCTCGACGGATTGAATTCGCTGGATCTGTTGATGTATGAACCATTGGGTGGCAGATTTTAGACCAAATCTCAATCTCACCTCAAGCCCAAACTAACAACTAATCAAAAAACCAGACTAACACGACTGACTTGACGACTAATGTTAAAACGGGCGAATAACTGGCAGTTAGTCAACAACCACCATCTTACTGCCTTATCTACTCTTTACACGATCAACTTTCAATAGCAAAGAGGTAGCGTGTTCGCTCTCGAGGTTTCGTTTTCGGGATAAACCCAGAGGGTCGGTTAAGTTGAACGAGTTAGTCGTGAGAATCCATTAGCTGGAGCAACAAGTGAATCAAATTCCGAGTTCATGATTCAGTGCAAATGCTTTCGTTTGCAAAGGCTGCGTCATGCTCGTTATCGTCATATGTAGTTCGTTATTGGCTCCTAGCACCATGAACGACCCTTGGTTTAGATTCAGACGTAGACTTTCTCGGCGAGGAGTGAGGATAGTTCTCAAGGCTTTTGGGATGAGCCATGAGTTATGGGAGAAACTTTTATCTGGACAAAACTATCCGAGAATAGATAGTTACCCGTTCAGACTGAACAGGTAACAGCATCAGTTCGCAGGCCTTCGTCTACTTTTCTTTGTTCATTTCAGTCAGAAGTGTACTCTGTTCTCGAAGAGTGTGATATATAGACCTGTCTGGTGCTCTCTGATATTGACGTTTACTGGTAAACCATGAAGAGTTGGCATTGGTTCCAGTTTGTACTACGTCTGGCAACCACTCGATAGCCTAACAAAATTTTAGTCTATGGTAGTGAGACGAAGGCCAGATAAAGTGAGGAAAGAGTTGACCGTATGGCCGACTAGCATTGGTTTGACGATTTCAACGCAGTCCTCTCAATGACTGAATCGACAGCCGAGCTTAATTTGTCACAATAGTTCTACAAGTCTGACGAACGGGAGAGCTCAATGTTGGTTACGTAAATGTACCAAGAAACAGGCATAGAAGCGCCTTGAGTAAAGCCAAACTGACACCAAGCTGCGCTCAACTGACAGACAGGCATGGTTTACCTAATGACTCACCTGGAGTTGGGCCTCCAACGTTTCGAACGGGCGAGAAGCAAGCTGATAGCCATCGGGCGCCAAGATGGATGCACAAATTGTCCTGACTGGCGGCCCAAAGGACTTAAGTCCCTGAATGCTGACTAGTTAGCATAGTTGAAGGTTCCTGCGCACAAGTTCGCATGATGGCACAGAGTTGAAAGCAGGCAAAGAAGCCAACAGGTGGTGGAAGGTATAGCGAGAGGGAAGATCCTTGGATTGGGGGAGGTGGCGGGATTGGCAGTGGTTGCAGGATATTTTAGCGTAGAGCGCTAACTTTTTGCCCCGTCGTTCACTCGCCTTCTGAATCAGCGCTCGTAGAGATCTCTCGGACTTGGCTTGTGAGCGGACTGAGCCGGCCGGTAACTTGGTCGGTCTTGTTGCGATTGAGTGCGAGAGTAAGACTGAGATGGGGAGAGAGAGAGAGAAGAATGCGACTCGACTGCCTACCTTCGAGCTAGTTTGTGACTGCAAGCCAGGCTTGCCAAATGCCGATAACAGACCTGGACGAAGCGAATGGACCAAGCGGAACAGTTAAGACAGAGACCACTACGACAATTGTGTTTAGACTCTAAGGTTGACTCCATCTCTCGCTGGTCCTCTGAGCAGCCCTGTTTATTTCTTTGGCCATCCAGTTCACAATCTATATTGTTTTGGCCTTGTTCCTTGCCCACTGCCAACTGACCAAACTGAAACGAACAGCTTAAATCAAAACACTGTTCTATTTATCGTAACATGAGAACTCAATATATCATCATTTGAAGGGGAGAACAGACAGAAAACAACGCAATAGTTTTGTGTCGTGAAGAAATGTAAAATTGACTTTGTTATTCAGTCTTTGAGGGTCAAGTCAAATCACATAGTGAAATAGGATAGAATAAAAGAATATACTCAAGACTTCAATTTAACGTTTGTTCAAACAACAAAACAAAAATGGAAGTTTGCGATCTAACCATCACGTCGGAGCTCAAGGAGCTCATGCCAGATTTTCCGCCAGGTCCTTTGGACAACTACAGACGGCGAGCGAGTTTTGATTGGAGAAAGATGCGCCTGTTACGTGATGGCGACGAGATTCTCAGATTCAAGAACAAGATATATAAAACCCTAGAAACAGACTCAGTCTTTTTCAGACACCCGTCTGAAGAGATGTCGAGAGATGAGCATAGACGTTTGACTCTTGTTCGAATGAAACGATTAATCAAATTCGAGCTCTTAGACGAAGACGAATTCTACGCCAATCCAACCTTGACCCAGGTGCTGTACAATGTCATTGGCCAGTACGATTGGTCCCTTTCCATGAAGTTATTCCTTTCCTACGAATTCGTTACCAACAGTCTACGCAATCAAGGTTCAGCAAGACATTTGAAGGTCTTAGATGAGATAATGGACTTTAAGGCGCTTGGTTGTTTCGCTCTGACCGAAATCGGTCACGGTAGTAACACCAAAAACATGCTAACACGCGCGGACTATGACCCAAAAACCGAGGAGTTCGTGCTAAACACGCCAAACTTCGAGGCCACCAAATGTTGGTCAGGTAATATGGGCCAGACAGCGACACATGCGGTGGTATTTGCTCAACTATATACAGCCGACGGTATATGCCAAGGCTTAAACGCTTTCATCGTTCCAATCAGATGCCCGCAAACTCTCCTGCCCTATTCAGGTATCGTGGTTGGCGACATGGGGCCCAAGATTGGCCTGAACGGGGTCGATAACGGGTTTTTGCAGTTCAAAAATCATCGGATTCCTAAGGATTGTATGTTCAATCGAGCTGGCGATATGGATAAAAGAGGCAAATACACGGGCGATTCGAACACCAAAAAGAGAATGGGAGTAATGTTAGGAACTCTATCTATGGGTCGAGTCGGCATTGTTGGCATGTCCTGCTCGAATTTGGAGAAGGCTCTCACAATAGCTATTCGATACTCTGCGGCCAGGCGCCAGTTTGGACCCCAGGACGAGGAAGAGTTGCCAATCATCGAGTACCAAATGCAACAATGGCGCCTTTTCCCTTACCTGGCCGCGTCCTATTTGTGGCAAAACTTTAGCATGACATTCCTGAGAAACTTCATCAATTTCCAAGTCGCTGTTATGTTCGGTGGCGATCAAGAAGACATTGGTGAACAAGGTGCCGAGATTCATGCAGTTTCGAGCGCAGCAAAGGGTCTTGCCGGATTCGTTTGCCGCGACGCAATCCAAGAGTGCAGAGAAGCTTGCGGGGGCCACGGTTACCTTAAGGCTTCGGGTTTGGGTGATCTTCGCTCTGATCATGATGCCAACAACACTTATGAAGGAGACAACAATGTCCTTCAGCAACAAACAAGCAACTACCTGTTGCGCATCTACGACCAGAAGATAGAAAATGGTACGTCAATAAGCTCACCTTTCGGGTCAATAGATTATCTGGATGGTTTGGAGACAATACTCAAAACTAAAGCTTCCGTTGAAACATTGAACGACGTCATGAATATGAATTTTATCATTGAGGCTTACAAGTTTATGGTTTGTTGGTTGTTGAAGACGTCGTCCAAAAAGCTCAAAGAAAGGTTATCGATCGATAAAGATCCATTCATCTCAAAAAGTAACTCACAAGTGTATTTTGCACGCACATTATCTTTCGCCTTCTGCGAGGAGCTAGTCCTTGAAAGGTGGCACAATTTTACGAATGTTGAGGAGTTGGAACAATCACTTGCTCAAGTATTGGAGAGACTAGGGATTTTGTACGGTTTATGGGCGTTGGAGAAACATCTAGCAACTCTATATCAAGCCGGATATTTTGAGGGCCCAAAGCCAACTGAATACATACGCGCTGGAATATTGAAACTTTGCTCAGAGATCAAAAACGACGCTGTCTCTTTGGTCGATGCCATGGCGCCTAGCGATTTCGTACTCAATTCTGCTCTAGGTAAATCCGACGGTCAGATCTACAAGAACATTTATGATTCCATAATGAACTCCAAAAACGCTATGCAGCGGCCCGATTGGTACCGGGAATTCACTGATGACAAGCCACTCATTGGCTACATGAAGGCCAGGCTTTGAAGCTAGCGTTTCGATTCAAGAGGACGCTTGAGACAAGCAACTATAAGTCAGCACAAAACAGTATTAGAGTATCTCATGGATGTTTTCTTGCCCTCTTGTTAAAACACCGCGGTGTTGTAGGTTATATGTGAGAGAAATATTCCAATTTAAGGTGATTGTTAGCACAATGATTAATACGAAAAATAAAATCCGACTTTGTAGATAGAAGAGACTTGTTCGAGTTGGACCAGAATATTGTTGGCAAGCTTATTGGTATGACGCTGATTCGTCTCGATAAGAGTTAGTGCGCACAAAAGATCTGAACTCTATCGGTACGATTGGCCACCAAAAGCCGGCCATCCAGCCGTGGTGAACTCGCCAGTGAGTCAAGACAGTTTCGCTGGTGGCTTGAATAGGTAGTGTACTCTTGAATCAGACCACTATCTTCTGGTTGAGCGATTGGATTTTTGGGTGCAGCAGATCAGATCTGATCGCACGAGAGATTCATAGCGCTAACGTCCCTATGAGTCATCTTTCAATGTGCATGCCCAATGTAAACGCGAACTCCTGTCACTTTTGAAAAGGAAAGCAAGACCAAAAACTTGTTTGCAACCGTATAGTTCCAAAGCAGCAAACAACTACTCCTCGTTAGTCCCCAAGAAGCGACTAGATTACAGAGTTCAATTCTAATCTGTCCGTTTCTTAGACGAGCTCTAATCTCAACCCAACGATCCAGTTCTAAGCAAAAGTGACGTAAGACAGGTAGAAAATCGGGCTCGTCAGCGATGTATCAACAAGCGCCCGGTCACAGCCAATCCGCTGGCTACCAATCGGTGCCGGGCACTGGCGAACATAGTAGGTAGTCTAGAAGGTGAGAGATTGTGCGCGATTTATCTTGTAAGCTTCCAACTAACATATCCGCTCCAAACCAAATCAACTCGCGCGCCAAAGCCACCATCTACATCGGGAATCCAACCTTCAATGGCTTTGACAACAAGCGAATCCGATCCCAATTCGTATCAAAGGTCTACTCAATTTTGACAGTCCAACTGTTGGCCACCTCGGCTCTAATAGCTTGGTTCACTTTACATCAACCGACTAAGGTTTATTTCCAGCAGAGTGGAGCTCCATGGCTTTACGCCGCATTGGGCGTCGGAATGGTCGTTTACTTTGTACTTATTTGCATAGAGTCAACAAGGCGCTCATTTCCTCTCAACTTTATCCTATTAACCCTGCTAACAATCTCCTATGGTCTGATAGCGGCAGTTTTGAGCTCACGTTTCAACACAATTACTGTACTTTGTGCCTTTGGAGCGACTGCCCTAGCGACCATAGCCGTAATGTTGATGGCAAAGTATGCACCATTTGACATTACAACCTGCGGCTGTGGCCTCTGCATCCTCGGCCTTCTGCATTTAATCGTCGGCCTCCTCCTGATAGTGATACTGGTCCCACTTGGCTACGCTAGCACCGCCTCCCTACTCATTGCAGCGTCGGGCGCCTTTTTGGTCAGTCTCTATATGCTCTTTGATTTGCAGCTGATTATGGGTGGCCGAGCGAACGAACTTTCTCCAGAGGAATACATTTTAGGTGCAGTGCTCCTATACATTGATATTATACAGCTATTCCAGTATATGCTGATCCTATTCGGCCGAAACGAATAGGTTTTGCCAACTGTCCACTAGACGGCCCAAAATAAACACAAATTAGTTGAATCAACGATTAGACTTCCACGATTCGAACACTCTTTAGTTTCGCTTTTTTCCACCATTTCTCGCCCTCGAAGGCCTCGGCTAGCTAATGTATCAACACTGGCTGATCGTGAAATCTAACATGAAGATATTTACTTTCGTCATGAGTACATACTTTACCTAGACTGCCTACAATATCCGCTCTGTCAGTGAGTTCTGGCTCTCGCTTGAATGGCGCCCATGTAGCCATGCGACCGTGGCATTGGCTTCCACTTTCTGAGTCGCCAGCGCTTGGGGTCTTGTCGGTGGCTTATTTCACAACAAATATCTTCGGACAGCAACAACGCCGCTCTGCTTTACTGGCGACAAGAGCCACAGTTCAGTTAATATCAACTGTTCAGTTAGTATCAACTCAAGAGCCCTGGCACCAGGCGTCGAACACAATGTGGTGAGAAGGAACAGCTGGCAGAGAGTTGGATTGGATCATCTTGGCTGAAATAGCAGCACCCTTATGTTGAGAAGTCTGTATACAGGTGAAAGGTCGCGCAATCACTAGGGTAGGCGAGTCTGGGTTTCCCATTCAGAGATCGGTGCCGCGAGCCCGACAGCGCATCCGAGAGGGCGGAAGTGGGCTGGTGTAGGGTCTGATGGATGGTCTATCCTCCCGCAATTTAAGCTCAACTTCGAGCAGGCATCGCAGTTCTCGGTAGTGCAAGAGTTATTGACCCACATCACATGTAATACGCAGGCTCAACTGCCATTATCGGCAAATATAATGTTGGTTTTCTCGCCGGATCGGCTCATCGAGCGAATTAGTTAAAAATTTGGACCTCCGTTTGCAATGCAGAGAGTTGTAGTCCTTAAGGTGGAGCAAGGAGTTGAACTTGACCCAGACAGGCAGCTAGTTTTAGGCTTGAAGGCCAGCAGGCGGCAAATATCAAGTCCAATTTGCTGGCGGTTGCCGGAGCAGCGACCGCAGCAGCCGGCTATCCTCGCTTGTGCGATACTATCTTAGCCCTCTACGTAATGAGAGACGTCGTTGCCATCGAGCTGGCGAAAGTGGGTTTCAAGGATGTGTTCTCGCCGTAACCATTTCGTCCCATCGATTGTCATTGGAGCTACTAGCCTAATGGACAGATCACTACCAGTACCGCTTCTGGCACATTGATTCGCTAGATTGTTGGAGGTCTCGTTAAAAATGGAAACTTGGGGAAGTTCTTAACCAAGAGCCTACCTGTCGTGCTTGTAAGATTTGTACTCGAGGGGCTAAAGCAAAATGCACGGTCATTTGCATATGGAAAGATTTGTCATGACTCGAGAATTTCGAGAGATTTACTGAAATTTAAACCAATCTCAAATTTTAGCTCGACGCAGATACACTGACGTCACTCATAGTTGGCTCGAGGTCGGATACGCAATACGAAATGAGCAAAGCTCATATGGAGCACGTATTCCAAGTATTATCTAATACGGATTTGGTGGGAACACAATTGGAGTGTACACTTTACAAGAGATCGCGGTTGTCTTGGCCATGAGTGACAAGCTATGATTCGATAGACGCTTGTCTCTTAGAGTTTGACCGCCGAACACATATCAGAATCAGGGCCTCTTCATTCGAGCTGAGATGAACATAATCGGCCACCAAGAATGGTATTGAATTCTAATTCAATCAACAGATGCTTCTCAAGTATAAGTTTGGCCCTACTTTTATATCAAATGGCTGAAACCACTTCAAGCTGAGATATAGCATTAGATGAGCTAGATACTTGAAGTAAGCATGGTTTGCTATCCTAAACAAATCGAAGAAGCTCTCAAAATACGACATCACTCGGTTCCATTTGGTCCTAGTTTGCATACTTCTCCTAGGATTGCTAGTTGATTTAACCAAACTTTTCAATTTCCAATCAATCTGAGGGAGGTCGACCAGCGCAATCTGGACGTAATTGATGAACGGAAACAGGACATCGCCCGGTGTGTCGAGAATGCTTGAGTTGTGATTGAGCTGGGAAGTTGTGTGGTTAATTGTTATCAGAGCTCTGACACGAAAGTTTAGTTTCTCCAACTTAAAGCCATCAATGAGAGGAATCGAGCTCATTTTAATCATGAATCTTTCGTCACTTTCATAACTAAGCTCAACCATAAATCGCATGTTGTCTTCCTCACCAATGGCCATTTGTTTGCTTACTTTGTTCATGAGAGGAAAGGGTTCGTTTAACTTGTCTATGAATTTGATCCCCTCTACAGTTGGTATTGAATCTCCTAGTCTTATTCTATCGAACTTGATCGATTTTTTGCCCACTTCCTGGTGGGCAACCGCAAAAATCTTGGCCAATTTGAGACGTTTCTGGATGAATTTCGATGCACTAACGGTTCCTGGCATCTCTATCGCACCTGTCATCATCTTGCGATTCCTAAACTGCGCGAGATTTCCTGGTGCAGATTTGAACTTGATTTTCTTGGTCCTATGAACTCGCTTGATCGTGTCCATGGCAGCAGGAACAAAAGTAGACCAAGACATTTTGGTTTCATCCAACTTTCTGGATGTGTATTCCTTCGGGTGAACTTCTCGATTCGGAGCTGGATTATCCGTCAGGCACTTCATCATTGCAGCGACAACATCCATAACGAATTGTCTAAGACGTATCGAGAATTCTCTGATGAGATATACAGCAATCACAACGAAGCTCCTACCTACTTGGCTCCATTTCGTCTCGGATGCCTGAGCACGAATCTTACGCAGAAGATCCAAGTTTCTCCTGCAAGAGATATAAACTGATAGCTTCGCTTTTCTCTTAGCTAACTTCTTGCATTCTTTCGCGATCTGCTTCGATTTGATTGGCATTAGGAGCTCGTTGAAGAAAATTTTGTTGAAAAGTGTCCTGATAGAGGGCCAGAGGGTCCTTAGAGTCTGGTTGAACCAATGCACTGTTTCAACGTCATCTCGGGTGTAGGACCACGGGAGCTGTCTATGCACTTGTTGAATATTCTCATTGTTTAAACAGTTCGAGCAAACGGCTCTAACTGCTGAGGATTCACTCTTCAACCTCAAGTATATCCTCTCAATCCACGAGATTTCTTTGATGTCAGGCCCTCTCCGTGGGGATCTAGATTGGACTCCGGCTGTAATATTCACGTCTCTCTTCGGAAACTCTGAGTCATCGGCCGTTAAACTTGGCGATTTCGTCCTACTCAAACCATAGCTCGTCTGCAATGATCTGAGCCAGCTTATCGTAACGATGAGAAGTGCGATGTTGAGAAGTATGAAACTTAGCTGAGCAAAATCCTCAGCGGCGACCCAAAGATAGGCGACGATCTCTTGGAGAAGGTGGATGGATAGTTTGACTAGATTTATGAGCCATCGGCCTGTAAGGTTGACTAGTTTTGCTGTTGGACCCATCTAATGTCGTAACTAGCGAGCATGACAATCGTGTCGAGTGGCTTTAATTTTGAGGAGCGATTGCGGTGAGTACAACGCGCACACCAATTGGCACCGACGCCTATAGACAATTCCCGCCGCATGGATTATACAAGGAGTGGCCCTCTCTCTCTCTCTCGCATCGCCCAGCACCATATCGACATGGATTCTCGAAGACGACGGATATATCGTCGTCATAACGAACTCATCTTCTCATATGCGAACCGCGTTGAGACAGATAATCTGCAAAAGTCAGACGACACAAACAATAACGTCGACCTTGAAATCATTTTGCTCGGGCCAAAGAGCAAAAGATTCCACAAGACACGCGCAGGAGGCCGGCAGGACAAAAGCTTAAGGCTCGACTCAAGTGGATCTTCAGAATCAGAGGAGGATTTAATTGACTTCGACTCGAGCAAATTGAACCAGAAACCGCAGGTTGGTGCGACCGACGAACCAAGCGAGGGTACAAGCAGCTCCCAGAATGAGGATTCCACATTGACTGGGCAAGGGAAGGCTTCTGACAAAGATGCGAGCAAAAACGCTGAGAAGAAAGGCCGCGAACAAAATCCAAAGGTAAACTCGGGGATCAGCGACCGCCTTTTAGACCGCATGGAGCGCAGATTCAGAGCTAGCAAGGGGTTGGAAGCTGATGATGGTGTTTACATTGACTATATGGACTATTTCTGATAGAATCGAAGGCATACGGTTAGAGTTGTTGAACGATAAGTCAGGTAGAGAGGCAAAAACTCAAACGCAATGAAACATCGACAGAAACATCATCAAAACATAAATATCACGCACCTGCGTTGAACTGGACCAAAGATCTCCTTCTTTGCGATATCCATCTCATCTGTAACATTTGAAAACACTGTTGGCTCCACGAAGAGACCCGTCGGCCCAATTCTCTTGCCCCCTAGCTCTAGCTTGGCACCTTGCTCTAGTTCCTCTAGGAGCTCGTCCCTACGAGCTCTAATCAGAGTCTATGAGCGTCATCACTTTGTTGAATTGCTACTCGTCAATTCGAGGCCCATGATCAACTTGCTCATCTAGCGGATTTCCCACAACACGCTTTCTTGCCAACTCAACAGTTTTTGCCACAAATTGGTCATAGATTGATTCGTGAACAAAGGTCCTAGTGGCGGCCACGCAACACTGGCCCTGATTGATAGCACAATTTAAATGGGCCACTCTGACAGCCTTGTCCAAATCAGCATCTGGGAATATAATCAAGGAACTCTTGCCGCCAAGTTCCAGGGAGAACTTGGCGGCAATCAAGGCGGGAATCAAGCTGCGGACCTCAGTGCTTCCAGTGAATGCGATTAAGCTAACTTTTGGATGCTCTACTAGAGGTTGTCAAGTCGTGGGGCCGAATCCGGTTACGACATTCAAGACTCCTGGTGGAAATCCAGCCTCCCTAGCTAGATGGGTCAGGTAAGGCGCCTTGAGCGGTGTTTGTTCGGCTGGTTTGATGACAATCGTGTTTCCTATTGCTATCGCGGGCGCAATCTTGACACAGATGATCTCAATCGGATAATTCCAAGGTAGAATGGCACCACAATATTCTCATTGTTTGAACAGTTCGAGCAAACGGCTCTAACTGCTGAGGATTCACTCTTCAACCTCAAGTATATCCTCTCAATCCACGAGATTTCTTTGATGTCAGGCCCTCTCCGTGGGGATCTAGATTGGACTCCGGCTGTAATTTTCACGTCTCTCTTCGCCTAGCTCCCTAGCCCCGCTCGCCCCTACGTCCCTCTCTGACAGGCCCATCTGTTGGCAAACGCTCTCAGTATTTGCCTGGATATACTTGCGAGTATATTCAGTAAGTAACCATCATTCATTCACTAGCTATACGTGTGGTGAGAGCAGACGAAGCAACAAGCTTGCCAATACTATTCCAAATCTAGATCTCTGAAACGGCCTAATAAAGGTGCTTCATTTTACTTTCGTTATATTGACCAGCTCGCTAACTCACAACTAATTTCCTAATGCTAGAATTACCGATTGCCTTATCTGACACAACTTTTCGCCTCGTAGTCTTTGACTTCGTTGTAAATGAGCTGCTTCCATTGTTGTACTGTCAGTTCGTCTGCTTCAGTTGAACCATCATAAGTTGCAGGAGGCGGACCATTTATTTCGTCGTCCTTGAACCACAAATTTAAGTGAGGGTGCTTCAGGTCTTCATCGACAGTCATCCGATGCCTTGGATCTATCACGAGCATTTTAGATAAAAGATCACGCGCATTCAATGAATTGAGTTGCTCATATTGCTGTGAGTCTGGGGGGAAATAATCATCCGAGAACAACCTATCAAAAGGGATTCCCTTACGATGTGGTCTTGATGTAACAAAGTCTCTCACTGCTGATTGTAAGCGATCTGTAAATTCCTTAGATGGAGTTCCTAGTAGCTCTGTAATCTTGTTCCATTGATCTATATGATCTGTACCACAAAACACAACTCTTCCGCGAACCACTTCACCCATTATGCAGCCTACACTCCGAATGTCTACATTAGGCCCATAACGCATCCCTAGCACAACCTCTGGACTACGGTTATATCTGGTAACTACGTAGAGAGTCATGTTGTGGTTATAACCTCGACTTCTAGCTAACCCAAAGTCTGAAATCTTGAGCGTACAACGGCGATCTACAACTACATTAGTTGGTTTAAAATCGCGACTCCAGCCGAGTGTAAATGTTTGATCCCACATAACATTTGATACATTAGATTTGATATTCTCTCGTGGTCCAATTCCATTTGGATCACTCGGCATAAATTTGCATCCATCAATTCCATCACGAGTTATACATCCTGAAACTCCTCTAAATTCTTTTGGGGTGTGAAAACGTCTAACAGTTCTATTATATTTACATGATTCACTAATCGCATGAGTTTGAGCTCTCGATATGCCCTCTTTGCATGGGTTATATCTTGGAACGGGCGAGTTAGTCTCTTGATTGCAACACCTCTGTCTTTAAGTGTATCACGAGCTGAACAACAAACACCTTGAGCACCAGCACCGAGGGCATGTGGGTCAGCATATCTACGAAGCGCCTCAAATCGAGTGTCACCAACCTCTACAATGTGGAATTGCTTTGTCAAATGGGCGTTATTATGGTTGAGGCTTGGTTGTTAATTATTCACTTGACTTTATTCTGAATTTGAGCAACATTTGTGCTAGCTAGCGATACGTTTGATTCTCGGGTTCCATTACCTCCCTGGATTCTGTTTTCGCCTTCCTCTGAATGATTGTTCAAGCTGGCTGACATCATAATTGATCAGTCTGATTGTCGTGGGTTAAAGGGTTGCAGCTAATATGATTGCAAGACGTAGAGAACCAGTATTCTGGCAGGTAGATGTTAAAAAATTAAAAAAAGTCACTAGTGATTGTCTGCATTCAAATCTGTTCTGATGTCCCTTATTTATTTTTGTTTTTGAGTACATACTATTCTGTAACGGTCTGCGTTTACTCTAGGAATCTTAGTCCGACTATTTTTCTAACAACTCCTAATTCTGTTGAATACGTGAAAGAACTTGAGAATTCAAGAACACATAAAATGAATAATTTTTGTTAATCGTCAATCCTGAAACAAACTTCATCAAATTCCAGTGTCTTCACTATATGGCCTCTCATCTTACCATGGTTATAAAAAATACTACTCTAAGGCACTACGTCTCATCTCATGTTCACCCGATGACACTTTTCATTTTGGCTCATAGAATGACGATTCAACTATTGTGACATGATACCGCCGCAAGTTTACACCTTCTTCACAAAACATGCACCGATTAGAAGAGAACAAGGCCTTTGAATATTCTATGCGACCTATATTATGCCCAATGCCGAGTGGGTGAAACTTAAAAACTCAATTCCACTTCAAAATGTCCAACAAACCTCAGAAGGGCCGCAATTATCAAGGTCATTGTCCCGAGGGCAATAGTTGGTCCGATCCTTTGTGTGATGAGCTCCGAGGGGCCATCAGACACATGGTGGCCAATATATCAAAATCTTTCATTGTTGAATGGTATACAAGTATTAGTCCTACAAATCACGATTTTGTCGCGAGTTGTGAAACTCTTATCGAGGAAGCCTTAACCAAGTTAGCAGAACTCTGTTCAACAAAACTAGACAGTTACAAGATCGGCCAACTAGTCACTAGCCTACTGCATGACCATATTCTAAATGATAACGTAGCTGAGAAAATACAATCAATACGGAGTCAAATCAATGAGCATGAATATGATATTTGTCAAAACTCAGTTGTTCGCCTATTTGGCCTTCTATGTACTGAGGAACTTCGTCGAGTGATATTCACTAGAGCTTCCATCCCGGCAAATCTGGAACCTCGCGAGGATCCTCGAAACTCGTCAGCGAGTCAAAAAAACGATCGTGATAACGCCAGCGATTCAACAGAAATCAAAACTACTTCAGCTCTTTACACTTTGGTGATAGCTATGTTGACCAAGGCTGTATTCATGCCCATTGTGAATTCCATATCTGAACCTAACTGGCTCTATGCTGTCATTATATGGTTGTGCAAGAAGGAAGAGAGGGATAGAGCCAAGAGCAAAGAACTTGCCAGAAATCATTCGGCTGGTAGCAGCAAATGCAACAGTATCAATCCACAACCTAGCAAGATCTGTCCTGATCGTCGGCCAACCTCCATCACTGTAACAAACACTAGGGGCTTTAGATCTTTAGATCTGGAGGAAGGTATCGACATAGCGTCAGCTAGCATCAATTTTGAGAACCCAGTCTGTGATAGTCTAAAGAGACCTTTGGACAATATTGAAATCTATGCAACTGAAGAGGTGAAAAGCAACAACTCGTGCTATGTTTTGTATTGCATCCGTTATGATGGCCTATGTCATAGGCATCCATCTGCTGGATTCAGTTTTATCCCTGAGAATCACGAGTTACCAATAATCGACAAACGTGCTACCAATATAAGCCATAAGCGGTTGATACTGGACCAACCTAGCACCTCATGTGTCGTTAATAGATCTGACACGTCCAACAGAAAGTCTTACAGGAGGAGTATGACAATTAAAAGGAGATTCAGAGAATTTGTCATACTCCAACTTAGATTGGAAGAGAATCCTAAAATAAGACCTTACATGAAGAACATACCAAAGCCAACAAAACTAAAGGCGGCCACACAAAACATATTCTCATTACCAGGCTTAACCAATATCAAATTAGATCAATCAACTATTAAATTGCGACAAAGATTTTTGGAGAGATTTCTCATTGCTCTAAATAGCTCGCCATTTATAGCAAACAGTTACGAGTTCAAAGAATTCTTCTCATACAATGTGCATTCTGCCGGAATCAACATATCAAAGTCCAAATCCCTGATCCTTCAAGTAAATCTCAACAAGGTATTTGTTGATAGCGTACGCAGTGCCTTGAGCATAATAAGATCAACTTTACCTGGTGACGATTACCAACATCTTGGCTCGAATCCAGACCCTGACGCTTGGTTGATCGAACTCCAACAAAGCACCATGAAACTTCATGTTCAATCCAGAACTAGTCACTCCAAGATGAATCTTGAGCGTTACATCGATACAAAGCTTCTTTCAATGAACACGAGTCCATCCAGGTTTTCGAACAATGGTCATCGGACTGTTGCGACTCACATGGATGAATATAGGGCCACATTGAGGGCTAATCTGGTCAAAAGTAACTCAAATAGCTCTCACACCAGTTCGTCGCCACCAATGTTATCCCGCTCATCGTCCTCGAACTCTCGTATTGTAGACAGTAGCTCTAGGACTAGTAGTACCGAGACTGTGTATTATGACGCATCTAACGTTTTAATCAACGAGCAAAAGAAGTGTGATTCCATAGACATCTGTGATAGTGTCCCTATAGCTTCACGGCTTATTGACATCATGCACTATTCCATAAGCAGAGATTCTTCGTGCTCAAACTCATCAATCAATTTCATAGCGAGAATTCTGTTAGGTAAAACTATCGAGAAGTGCGCCTACCGCCTCCTTGAGGCGGCTTTTACCCTCAAAACTGCTACTTTTTGTATCAACGGAATAACGAGCTCGATATGGGATGAGAGCGATGATCCGCCTCTGGATTTGGAGAGCGCAAGCCTAGATGAAGCCGTTCTGCACCTGACTAACTTGGTGATGCAAAACTACGCTAATCACTACCTCATTCCTAAACAACCTCTAAGAACCCTTATCAGCAAGCAGATCGGATTCTATCTCTCGCAATTATCATCTAAGGAGAGAAACAAGTTTGTTATCTACTCCTTCTTTGTACACCTGTTGGACGAATTGGAAGCTGTTTAGCGATGAGTTTAAGGTTTGCGGACATTTATTTTCAGTGATTAATAAATGTGGGGATGCGGTTCGTTGTGCGGTAGTCCGCTGGAAAAAACGTTCCCGTGACGCTAAAATTGGTTATGGTTGATTGTCCATCTTGTTTGTACTTAGTTGCGATCCAATTCACACAGATAACGACAAATTCTTGTTGCTAGGCATTATAACTTAAATATAAAATATCTCTTTAAACTCCTATCTATTGATTTATGAAACAATTCAGCTACTGGCTGGAATCGATCTTCACGCAATTCGGAAGGTTTTCTATAGATTCCGCCTGGAATGGTCCAACGAGACCTTGCCTGGTCCCAGACTTATGAGTAGTAGAAGGCCTCCTATAATTGAAAAAGTTTGAAAGAAATCGTATTTGTACAAGTCCCGGTGCGATGAATGATAATCCTGGGCCCACCACGGGTTGATGTAGATGTTCATGAAGAAGAGGTAGATTGCTAGAGCCAGAGCGGATAGTTTAGTCTTCCATCCAATAGTCACTGCAAACATTAATGCACAAGCAAAGGCTGTCTCAATTAAATAGAAGAATGACATCTCCCACCGTTGTATAGTTAAAAACATGAATACGAGAGTGACGCGTCCAAATAATTGTATGTAGTTCACATGAGCACCTCGTGAATCAAGCGACGGGAGTCCGGCAAATAGGGATTTGCGCCCACTTTCGAACGTCTCAGTGAATAACAGTGCTAGTCCGCCAACAAGACTCAGGTTCCTGAAAAAGAAGTTGGGCGTCCAAAGGACATTGTAAGCAACCGTTTGAGTTATTACAACTGATAATAAGACACCACAGGCTACGCGAACGTTCTTCCTAAATAGAACCATACCAGAGCCACCTAATTGAGCGAGCAGGTTAAACACGACAAATATGGTGCCCAAAAACATGGGCAAGTCCCAGTGATAGGCTATATAATCACGCTGATCAGACCATTGAATCCACATACGCAGCCCATCTTCAATGAAGGTGCTAGTTAAAAATAGTCGGCCTAGGGTTGGCAAGATTGTTCTCGAGTGTTTGATAAGAGCATCTGCGGCTATTTCAGCCTTGTTTGTGAATTGAACGAATTGCGGATTGTCGAAATCCATGGCGTGAGGGTTGCTGGTTTAAATTTGATAAGACCGTGCGTGGGTAGCAGCTCCTGGTTCGCACAATATGGCAACAGACTTGGTGTTTTCTAAGACAACTTCTGGTTACGTTACGTGATCAGTTGCAAGTGTGGGCCTTGATTCTCTTGTTCATGGAAGTTAATAGAATGCATGGAGCGTAAAAATTTAAAATTCAGCCTAAGTAGCGAGGATTCCTCGAGCTGATCGCAACAATTCAGTTTCGTCGTTAGACGTTAGATGATCAATGGTGGAACAAGTCGCCCCTAAACTCTGGCTTTCAGTTCCATGACAGCGATACTCTCGAAAGCACAAGTGCGATTCTACTATCTTTGAGCGCGGGTGAGCCGCTATGATAGTCGGAGTATGGCGAGCAAGAGCGGAACCAGCCCGAATTGATCAAATTATTGCACCGAATCAACACGTATTCCTACCTGGCGTCCGCTCTAATTCTGGCAAAAACAGCGTCAAGATTCTGGAAGCCAAGAACAGATATAATCGTCCCGAGTTTGGGGAAAGGTGAGCACTGCTATCCCCTCCTACGCGCCTGCGCACACAGAAGCGCAAATTTTCGAATGCAAACTCCATTGACCGAGGGAGTTTGGTTCTGCAATCTGTGTACTCGCTGGCTCGTGGGGTCGCAAGCAGAATGGAGAGGAGAGATCTGAATTTAGGGGGATGAGCAACTGAGGAAACCTTCTTTGGGTATCCAGAATACCCCAGTTTGCTTTCTACCAGAGACTCCGGTTATTTGGCCTCCAAAACAGGGCCAGGCTCTTCCCATTCCCGGCGCGAATATCGCGCCAAACTGAGTAGACAAATGGAGGTTGCTGGATCCCAGAGTCTCTCCCTCAGTGCGACCGAACTTTGGCGCGAACAGAGAACAGGCAAAATATGTTCCCTGTGTGCAGGGGTAGATGGAACACTCTGGCTCAAACATATGCATCGTTTCCATTGAGTTACCCAACGGCACAACATAAAACGGTTTGTGCGAATCTGCACGAATCGCGCGCACAACTTCAACGGTTACACTGCATCTAGCAGAGTTCGCGCGCTTTCGACCATTGCCATTGACTTTGCATTCTAGGTTCAGGGGCATCGGGCAGCTCAATCTCCATAAACTCTTCGCCTACATTCTGGCCCGTCATTTCATCAAAGGCAATCTATCACAAAGGGAACTTCAAGAAAATCAAGCCCCATCCATCAGCTCTGGATCGCTGTCCTGTCCAGATACGAGCAGAGCCGCGCCATCTCATATTAAACCGACCAAACAAGCAGGAAAATGAACTTCCTCAGCCCCAGCGAGGTAGTCGAGAAGCCATGCAAGGACATTATCGCCTATCCAGTACAATGCTTCCAAGAGATGTTTCTGGCAACACCGGCGGTTGTGGGAACGTTTTTCGTTGGAATCGGTGGCTTTGCCATCGCTGTCATCATTTGGGGTGCCATATTTGCTTTGGCTTTGTTCTCGATCTTCTTCGTCTTGAAACACCTCTACCGAGTAGCTAGGCACTTTTTCACGAAGACTAGATTAGGCCAAAAAATTGCAACCATTGTACCAGTGGGAAGGTATATGCAGCGATTTTGCTCCAAAGCTCAAGAAGTTCAGCCAAAAAAACTCATCAATACCCAGGCTATCGGGGATTATAGCGCAAACATTGTCTCTAAAGTCCACGTCGACTCGAAGTGGTTCAAGAGCGCCCTTAAACACGTACCCTTCGGAAAACCGAACGAATCAGATAACTCCAACATGAGGAGTCCGTCCAAAACACCACAGCGATCAACATCTCGCATATCCGCACTTACGCCCAAAATACTGAGCCCAAAGTCTCACAAACAGTGACGCAAACATGAACCACCCATGCCAATCTAACCTGGTTGATCAACCTGGATTAAGTACTCAAAACTGATCACTGCGACAGGAACAGTCTGAGTGACCAATTTTTGCTTTTGGTATCACGCCATTAATAACGGATAATCTTCCGACTTCTGGGGCATCACCCATACTAATTCATCGATCAAGCGGAGCGCGAACTTTACTAGATGCAGATCTAAGACAATCCTCACCAAGTGTCGAACTATATTTCTAACTTGTTCCAGAAAACGAGACAACCGACGCCGTCCTAGATCGCTAGACGATACTCAGGACTACCGTGGCCAATATACAGCCAATTTGAGGAAACTAGTTGAGGCTTCGGTTGAGTTTGTAATCTCTTCAACCACTTCAATCTTGCATGAGGTCACTAGCACGAATGGGACTGCTCATTATCGAGAGGTATCAGAAATCTTAAAAAAGCTCAGATCATTTGAATAAAAATAAATTTTATCATCCTCTGTAAGGTCTAATCCACAAGACTGTCCCGAGATCTCATCGTTGATACCTAACTAGTGCCTTAGAAAGACTCAGATGAGGCCTAGAAAATACGTTTGCAATAATTCTCTCAGATTATAAAGAGGAAGCAAGTCTCTTGGGCAGGCTCGCCAATCAAAAGACAAATGGCCAGAACTACGCATTGGCTTCAGCAACTGTGCGGGGAAGTGTACAAACTCTGCCAGACACTTGACTATCATCTAGGTGTAGAGCTTCGTTTCCCACTGTCGAATGGAACTGTACGCGCAACTAAGTCCTGGAATCAGCTGATGTTAACGCTAAAATCCAGAGAACACAGTCGCAAATACAGGAACCCTGTTTACGATAAGCGATCTCAACACCGACCAAACCAGAAAACACTGTTGGAACAAGCTTCATTGATTCATCTGCCAATTTCGCTCGCCCACTGATCGCTGAGCTTTGAAACCACCACATAAATCGTGAGTCATTAGACTCAACATAACGTTTATCTATCTTTACATTCATAATCAATTTCAAACTCAATAACCAGCCATCGTATTAAAGAAACTTATTGGAGCATCTCAATATTTCTGGTAACAACCAACTGAAAAACTGGGCGTATCATGGCCACTAGAAAGAAATCCCTTCTCAAAGTCATAATACTTGGCGATTCAGGTGTCGGTAAGACCTCGTTGATGAATCGATACGTTAACAAGAAATTCACGAACCAGTACAAGGCAACCATTGGGGCTGATTTCGTTACCAAGGATGTCGTTGTTGATGATAAATTAGTTACAATGCAAATATGGGACACAGCAGGCCAAGAGCGCTTTCAATCATTGGGCGTAGCATTCTATCGGGGGGCCGATTGTTGCGTGCTTGTTTACGATGTAACAGCTCCGACAACATTCAAATCATTGGACTCATGGCGAGACGAGTTTCTCATTCAAGCGTCGCCGAGAGAGCCTGAGAACTTTCCATTCATTGTTATTGGCAACAAGATTGACCAAGATAATAGAGCTGTATCGATGAAAAGAGCTCAGGCCTGGTGCCAGAGCAAAAATAATATACCATATTTCGAAACAAGTGCAAAAGAGGCAGTCAATGTAGATTCGGCCTTCATCACGGTCGCTCGAAACGGCTTGGCCCAAGAATCAGAGGTCGAGTTATATAGAAACGATTTTCCAGACCAAATCAGATTGAACGATCGTGAGGTCACACATGACTCTTGCGCTTGCTGAATATAATTACAATCTATCAAATAAAGTTTAGAGACACCACCACAGTATCAACTACATTGCAATTCTGTTAACTTCAGAGATTTCGAAAGGAGATCGCCTGTTTCCCGATTCGAATCAATGGTCTACGCGCAGACGTTTCAGTGTCTAGCGGGAGGTCCATCGGACCTCGACAGGTGGAATCGGCTGAGGACTGGACTTTAAATTCGCCGATTCCTACTAATTGGCGCGGTTAAACAGGATTTCGATGCTCCACTGTTGAGTTGTGAGGCACTAAAAGGAGGGAAGGGTTCAACAAATTTTTTATGGTTTTGACAAGAGGTCTAGACATACGTCTATATCTTAATCCCTGCAATTTCACGTAGCTTTGCGTAGAAGTATTTCTCTAGTGTATTCGCATTTCTGAAATACTCAGTTTCCGGATTGTTGTAAGATCTACAGTTGTTGAACACTCGCTTCATGTCAATGATAAATAATCTTCGATTAACATAGTACCTACTCTTCAACCGTTCGCTTATCGTCTTGAGATCCATCGGATACTTTATGTGCTCATGGTAATCCGGTGCCTCTGCCGCAGAGACTGGTCTAAGAAATGGCCAGGCGGCACTATGTGATTTAACTAAGTTTAATATAGTCGATAGTTGAGTGTATACAGAATCGACAGTCTCTGGGTTCTCCTCCTTGACTTGCTTAAGAGCGTCGAGATTCCCTTGGTAACATTCGTTGATACCCTCTATTTGGTCGACGGGTATTTGTCTGTCATAGCCTTGTTTGAAATAACTTAAACCCGGATACTGTCGCTTCATCTGGGTCTGTTTCTCTTGAATCAAGCGTTTAACAATTTCCTTTTGAATATGTATGACTGAGGTCAGTTGCGTATGGACTATATTCGGTGTGAGCTCACATTCCATCAGAGTTGCCCCTTCATAATCTTTGATATAACCTAAATAACGCTCTTCTTTCAATGTTATCTCTGGGGAGAATGCTTGCTTCTTGAAGTAGCCAATGGCATACTCGTCGGCGTAGGTCAGGAAATAATAGATGTTATGCTTCACATGATAATCTTTTAGATGATTCATTAGATGTGTACCGTATCCTTTAACTTGTTCATTGGACGTGATCGCTAGAAAGACAATCTCGGTGAAACCTTGGGTTGGAAACATTCTAAAACAAATGCCCCCGATGGGTTTGTTGTTTTTAATTAAAGCTAACGTCCTATGTTTCGGGTCGAACACTAGACGAGTGATGTACTCTTTTGGCATGCGAGGCAATTGGTGACTTATAACGTTTTGCAAGGCATTCAACCACAGGAAGTCGTGCTTGTCGATTTTCTTATTCATAGAGTTACCTATTATGTGGAATTCTATCTTGCCGTGCTTTTCTTCAACCCGCGCGGACTCATCGCGGGCGGAGGACATTTCCGGTATGAGCGAGGAAGGATCGGAGAATAGATCGCCACCTCTGTTTGTTTGTCGCTCCCTCTCTTCTTTTATGTCCTTGATGAGAGATTTCAGCTTGGCCTCTTCAATTAGACAAGTATTGAAGAAGAAGGGTACAGGGGGATTGAACTCAATCTGCCAAATAGGGGATTCGTTGGAGTAGACCTCTAGTTTGAGCTGCTGCGTAAACTCATTCATCAGTGCTTTCTGCCTTTCAGTTTGACATCGCTTTTCCGCTGATAATTGCCAATTTCTAGTGACTGATGAGAAAATTTGCTTTAGGTACATTCGGCCAAATATTTGAGTTGGATCCTTGAGAGTAAGGCTCTCAATAAAAACAGGCACGTAACAGAAACAAAGCCATCTACTATAGATGACGTTATACTCTCGATCGGTTGAAGATTGCTTTGGAATATCTAGCATCCAGATATTAACTGCAGTTATAAAAGATTTGGCTAGCTCATGTATAAATCGCCACTCCTCTTCATCTTTGTGACTAAAATTATGCAGGGCAAAGTTTGTTATGGCTTGATGAATTGTCGGTCGCTCAAATGGGGGGCTACCTAGCTTGAGATCCGTTGTTGGTGGGGTCATGGTAGTGATGGAATTCCGTAAAAATTTGGACAAATACTGATAGACAACCTTTGTTCCCTCATGGTCCTCAATACCAGAGTTAGTATTGAGTATTTCAGCCTCCACCATCATGTCGAGCAGCCTGTTGAGTTCTATATCGGTTGCTTGCATGTAATTGACAACATGGTCCTCGAATGCATGATTACAGTCGGTCCTAGAGCAAGTTTCCTCGCTAGGGGTTTGTTTGGTGATGGAGCTTGCACATGATGAGCTGATCCATGCAGCCGGTCGATCGCCAGAATTGCTTGTCTTCCTGAGCCACCCTTCGCATTTGCATTGGTCTATCTTACAATCTGAAAACTGTGCTAACAGTTCGATCTTTGCCCATCGCTCTAAATTCCTGGGTTCCTCTTTGAGCTGGTGAATCCATTGGAGCTGGTGCTTTTGGATGCGCTGCATATGATTCGGTCCCATCTCGCATGGTAACAAATTGCAGGAGGGATTCTCCCTATTTCGAATTGCGATAGATTTGAGTGTCCGTCGATGCTGTCAAATAATGGAGCGAATAGTAGGGCAAAATTTGGCTGCAAGTTCAGTAAAGCTCTCTCACATGGGTTTTATTTGGCTAGAAGAAGCCAAGAGGGAAACACGGTCGAACTATTATGAGAAGGCAAAGGGAAGATTTGCGCTTCCATCAGTTGCAGGGGAGAAAGTTTTATTTAAGGCACACATCGATGCGCGCTCTGTGCTTGCCTCTACAGTTCAATGCAAAAGAGTTTTTCAACCCGACTCGATAGAGCGCAATTCTCCGCCGTGCGCATCGGTGGCACCCTTGCTCGTCCGGCCCCATGCCTAATGAGCCGCGATCTCCGCCGGACGAGTCCATAATTGGCCTGTATCATGAGGTAAGCTTGCCCATGGTTTGGTACAGACTTCCACCACCAGGGTCATCAAGTGCTTGCGAAGACAGACCCGCGAGTCCCTGAGCCTGAGTGAGAGAGAGAGGCTGCCTCAGCTGGCGCAACAAGCGTCCGGTCGACAACGAGAGGCACCACCTTGTTCAGGGTTGGGAAAGCAAAGAGTTGAAAGCGGATTGCTTGGAAACGTCTCTGTTCTCCAGCAACAGGAGGTTACTAGTTTATTATGAGAAGTAGAGGTGGAATGGGCCTCCTCCTTAGCTCAAGAGCACGAGCTTTCCTTAGTCACAAACAGGGGTCGTTGGCGCTTGCAGCCCTCTTTGATGAGATGACACTCGCTCTGATAGGTGCTGTTGTCCGAGCCGCAGACAGGACTCGACGAGGAGGGACAATCTTCTGGACACTGGCAGGTGAGCTTGCCCCGCTCGTTGGCCAGGCAACGGCCGTAGGCGCAGTAGTGGGCCTCGCATAGGATATCCTCAATTGGGCCGCGCCTCTTGAAGGGCTCGTCGGCTGCAATGGCGTTTACTCTATCGAGATTGTTCAAGTTCAAGCTCAGTATGTTGCTGCCTTGGATCGAGTATCTCCTCTCGCCCTCCTCTTGGTTCAGCAGCAGGATCCAAGAATCGTTGGGTTTAATATAATTTGGGCATGGAGTTGCGTTGCTCGAGTTGAAGCCGCTGACTAGGATGTCGCCGCCAACTAGCTGCTGGTTGCCCCTTAAAACTCGGCCCACATTGACCAGCGCCCTGTTCAAGGCTGCCTGTTGCCTGTTGCTTTCCTGGCCTCCCGACGAGTTGTTCGCCTCGTTGGCCAGGTAGACCTCCTTGACTCGGCCAGTGATCACGAGCGCGGGCAGATCTTCCGCCTTTCTTGGCAAATTTTCGCGACAAAACTCTGGCCTCCTGAGTCTGTTTGCTCGAAGCCGAATTAGGCTGGCCGTGATTGAGGTTGAGCCTGTTGAATCTTGCACGCTTGTCCCTTGCGGTCGGAGGCCAAGCGCGGGGGGCGCGCAGAGGCCGAGCGCGGCCACGAGCAAGCCGACGACAAGCGGCGCTCCCATAATCCTGTTTCTAGTCTGCATCTCTCCTTCTCTTGCCGGAACTCGAAAACACTCAAGCTCGCCCTAAATGCTTCCCGCAAGAGTCTTGCAGTGGGCGCGAGGAGTGGGCACACATTGGTGTCATGTTAACAAGAGATTGGCATTATCAGATGGCCAGGAGGCTGCTTCGGGCGCGGCGAGAGGGGCGAGCGGTCTTATCGGTTTGTTGGATCAACAATCTGCCCTCTTGCCTGTTGCTCGCGCGCAAGCAGCGAGTTGCCTTTGAAGTTGGCGGGAGGAGGAAGCCCAGGATGGTCGGCGACCATTTGCGGCTTGGGCGGACTTGGATTGGATTGGATAAGCGAGGGGCTGGCGGCCGAGGCCAGTGGGTTGCGCATGGGCGAGGATCCGGGCCAGCCATTGACATGTTGCGCGCGCGCTCCCTCTATCTCTCACTGCAATCGGCCGGCCGCACTGGCTGGCGGCGGCCCATTGAGCGGCAGACGAGGCGCTGGGCCTCGCCGCGGGCTGAGTGGGGGCGAGGGGGCGGCAGACTGGAGCTTGGGGGCAGCAAGGGCAATAAAATGACTCCATCGGTGAACTCGAAGCGAGGAGTGGCGTTGCAGCAAAGCGCCGGCCGCTCTTTGTTATGCGCTGCGAGCGCTCGCTCGATATCAAGATGTCTAATTGTGACATTGCCTTTGATCTCGCTGACTCTCTCTCTCTCTCTCTCTCACTCTGCGCCGGCCAAGCGGGGCCATAAAAGAGGCGAGCCGGCCACTTGGAGCCGCGAGACAGAGAGCCGAGTGCTGAAGGTTGAGTGCTGGCGCTGGCCGAGGAGACACGCAAACCATCAACCTCTGCCACCAGAATCGTCGCTCTCGGGTGCGCTGCCCACCTTTGGACAGTTTTGATGAAATTAATTTATTACAACTGGACTCGAGCGAGGAGGAGGAGGAAGGTTGTATTATATTAGCTTTGGTATAAACAGAACAGAGGAGAAGTGGGATGAGGGATGACTCTTGGCCGGCTCGAGCGTCCATCAAACCTGCGCCTGCTAGTTGCAGACCAACTCCCTTATCTCCCTCTGACAAACTGAGCAGAAAATTTGACAACAATATTGGAATTTGCAATCACAACTGAACTTGTGCTGGTAAACGCGCGTTGTGTAGCCGCGGCCGCAGCAAAGTCTATCACAGTTGTCTGGGGCCGTTGGGCTTTCGCTGCAAACGCGCAATTGGATTCCAGCGAAGCCGTTGCGCAAATCGGCCTCGCAGTAATCGGGCGACTTGTGCAGGTGAACGAGCTCGTCCCTGTTCGAGTTCAGCAGTTGGCCGAGCTGCTGGTTTGCGCTCTTCAGTTGCTGGCCAAGGTGCTGGTGCTGGAGGTGCTGGTTTGTGTGCAAGTGCGAGTGAAGTCGCCTCTGGTTTGGGTTGGCCTGTTTGGTGGCGGGCTGCGCAACCGCCTGGCTCGTATTACACAATTTCATGTCCCTCAGTAAAGCTTGGTACTGCTGCTGGCTCATTGGCGCTATGGTCACTGGTATGTCGTCACTAGGTTCACTCGGCTGGCTGGCGGCGTTCGGTTGCCGCTGCTGCTGCTTGTGGCGCTCGTAGTAGTTTTGGAGCTGGTTCGGGGCGGGGGGCGTGTTCGCGGGCGCCGTGAGGTTGTGGGCGGCGGGCGCGATGAAGTGGCCGCTCAGCGCGACCAGAGCGGCGAACTCGGGCGCCGGCGGCGGGCCGGCAGTGGTGGGCGCGGCGCCAGTGCCGCCGCCGCCGCCGCTGAAAGTGCCGCTCAGGATGGCGCTCAGCTCCGCCCGGTCCATCATCGGAATTAGCCTGTTCACGTTCACTACCGACGGCAGGTGCACTGAGGCCTCGTATTTCCTCCTCAAGTAGGCGCCAATCACCTGGAAGTTGGGCAGACTTAGCCAGCAGGTCTTGAGGCTGCAGGAGCCGGAGAGTCCGTGACATCTGCACCTGAGCTCCATATTCTTTGCAACAGCCTTTTCGAGTTGGGTTGTGTTTGCGGGCGGAGGGAGGGGGGAGAGATTTATGTTGTTATTAGTGGTCGGTTGGTGGCTTCCTCGGCGGATCCTTCGGCGCGCGGAGCAGAGTTCTAGGCAACCGGCGGAGAGCTTAAGTTTGGCGGCCGCTTAATCCTGCATTTGCGGCGGCGGCGGCGGCGGCGGCGGCGGCCACTCGGCCTGTCTGGGGCCAGCCGCCAGTCCGGCGAGGGGAGCGGCCGGCCGGCCGGCAGATAGCACGCGATTCTGCAATAGATCATCGCACGTAGCAAACAGGGCACTTGTGTGTCCAGCCGAGGTTAGTCCGAGCCGCGCTCAAGGGGGCTCAGAGTGGCCGAGTGGTGGAGGGCCACAGCGAGTTTGTTCGAGGACTAGACTGGCTCGGCCAGTCCGCCGCCGAGCTGACGAGCAAGCTGGCGCGGCCGTGATGCAACCGGCCAAGCCGGCTTTGTTTGGTTTCTAGTGGCGCTGCCTCCCTGACTTCGCCTTGGCTTCCGTGATTGATGGAATGCGCGCGGCTAGTCGAGTTCGGGCCAATCGGAGCCAATTGAGCCGTCCTCCTGGCCGACCTTTTCCGCCTCCGAGGCGCCTCCACAGAGCGGCCCACAATGGAGAGCGCACCTGTTGCGGCTAATGAATCAATTGGCCCCGAAAATCACGAGCCAAGCGACTCCAGTTTGCTCGCTCTCGCGGCCAAAAGGTGAGCTGATTAATAAAACAAAGTGGCAACATTAGCGGCCGAGAGTGGCCCACTAATTATGACGGCAAGTTGGCGGCGCAATCAATTAGGGCGAGCCTAATGAATTTGCGGCCGGCCGGCCTTGGCGGGCCAGTTGGCAAGTCTGGCCGCCGCCGAGCAGTCGAGCGGTCGACGCGGCCGGCCGGCCAGTTGCGCAAGCCGGCTCGCTCGGGGGGCACCTGTGGCGGCCGGCCGACTCCCTTCATCAATCTAAACTGACAACAGCAACAGCAGCGGCAGTCCGGCGAGCGGAATCAACTGGCTGAGGTGCGATAAGGAATTCGAGGTTTCACCTGGACTGGCCGCAAGTTGGCGCCCGCGAGTTGAGTTTTGCGCGGCGAAGGGCGGCTCGCTGGGAGCGAAAGTCGTGATCAATTCTAATTACAAGCGAGAGCTGTTGACCACTCGCGCGGCTTCCATGCGGCGGCCGCCGCCGCCGCCTCAGCGGCTGGCGTGAGCGCTCGCCGGCCTATAGAGTTTGCGGGCGCGCTCGCATCACCGCTCGGCCTGATTCGCCTCGCTCGGCCAACGCAAATTCAATTTGCGCCCACCGCCAACTCGGCTCAACTCTGTTTGGGCCGAGCCGAGCCGAGCCGCGTTGGCCAAACTCAGGCAAGTTTGGCCGAGCCGAGCCGGAGCCGAACTGAAATGGAGGAGTTGCAGGCCAGACTCAACCCATCCCGGCGCCAGTTCAATTAGAAACAAACAAAATACGCGCCCTTTAAATGGCGGCCGCGCGCAGTTGCATTGGGGCCACTTCTGAGCCTCGCCTCAGCTCGCCTCTCTCTCTCTCTCTGCGCGCCGTCTCGCATCTCAATTCCAGGCGAGCCGCCTACCTGGCTGGCTGGCCGGCCAAGCCGCCCCAGTCGGCCAGCCACAGCGGCGAGCGGCAAACTGGCGCCCGCAAATCGATTGCTCGGCCAGAGCGGCGCAAATTCCCAAATTTCGCCGGTAATTTGAATGCCAAATGGGGGAGCCACTTGGAGCGGCAACATAACCAGAAACAACATGTCGCTCTCGGCCATTGTTGTTTGCTGGCGGTGGCGGCGGCGGCGCTGCCACTGAAACCGGTCGCGCAGGCCGAGCTGGCGAAGAGGGTGGAGCCCTGCTCGTTGTGGCCCCAGAGGCCGCTTCTCGTGCGCAAAACAACTGTCAGCGCTGCTCGGCCGCCGCCGCCGCCGCCGGTTCAGTCGGCGCCGCCGCAGCAGCCGCTTGGAGGGCCAATCAAAATTAAGCGGCGCAAATGCGCTCGCGCCGGCCGGCCGCTCAGCTGGCTCATAATGAATCCGTGTCAGCGGCGCCCCCGCCGATTGGGCCGCCTTTCCGCTCGAGCGGGCGCAGAGGAATTCTTGTCGTCGGCGCGGCGCTTGCAGAGGGGCGTCATTTGTGATCATTATGATCCCAGCGAGGCCGGCCGATGGAGACGTCAGGCGCGCAAAAGTGTCGCCGCGGCCGCGGCCGCCGCCGCCGCCAACCGGCGGAAGTGGCGCTGGGCGGGCGGCAAGTGTTGGTTCAAACTGGCCTCTCGGCGGCCGAGCTGGGTTGGTTGGTTTGGTCGAGGGAGGTGGAGCCGGGCGGCCTTTTTGAGGCGGCCCAGTTTTGGTTTGGGGCGCCGATGATCAATTGCATGGGGCTGGCCGAGCGGAGGGAGGGCAAAAGTTGGCGGCCTGAGGAGGGAACTCGGAAACAATGATAATAATAATAATAGTAATAAAGCGGCCGCGAGTGTTGCTTGGGCCGTAAAAGAAGTGGCCGGCGCGCCCGACCCCTTGCGCTCGGCCCGCTCTGCTCTGCTCGTGTGCGGAGGACCAGCGCAAACAATGGCCAAAGTCAGTTTGAAGCCGCCTGGCCCTCGCCGGCCACAGGCTGGCCGCTCCTGGGGTCGATAATTGAGGCGGCCACTCTGGCGGCGGCCACATAAAACAATGACGGTAATAAACTGTTCGCGCCGCCGCCGCCGCCGCCGCCGCCGCCGATTGGGCCCGAGATAAGCTAGTGGCGCGTAGACTGCGCGCGCGCCAGTCTCAGCTCGAATTTTGAAGCCACTCTGCGAGAGTGGCGCCAAGGTTAAGCCGGCGCCCCGAGCGCGCATTTTTGCGCGGATCTAGCGCAACCAGAAGATCTTATCTCCGCTCGCTGTCACCTGCCCCCTCTGATTATGCCGCTCGCTTGCTCGCTCGCTCGCGGCGCCGGCCAGCCCGCTCGAGGCCAGTCGAGGCCAGTCGTGAGCCGGGCTGACAGGTGGCCCTCGGCGCGGCCACGCGAGTGCCATATGAGCGCCGGCCAGCGCGGCTCCAACATCCTGTTGGCCGGCGGCTCAAATTGAATTATCAGCCTGCGCTCGGCGGCCCTCGTTGCGCTTGGCTGGCAAACAATGGCCGCCGGCCCATTTGGAGCGGCGCGATGAACAGGCCGCCGGCTGGCCCATATCGATTTCGGCTCGCTCGAGAGCTTTCACACGCCGGCGACGCGTGTGGCCGCGCGCAACAATTAAATCATCCCACCTGACCCCCCAGCAACAGGTACTTGCGGAGGCCGGCGGGCGGAAAACAACTTAATGGTCGGCGGCGGCGGCGGCGCCTCCCTTTTGGCGGCGGCGGCGGCGCTCAGGCGAGCGATGAGCGGCCGCGGAGGCCGAGCTCATGATTGAGAGATTTGCATTGGCCCCTTTGTTTTTTCCAGCCTCAGAGGCTGGCCGCTGCTTGAGCGCTCAGCAAGCGAGACGCTCGCATCGGCACAGAAAAGCTGGCGGGCAGCAAGACTCGTGAGAGTCGAGCGATTTTAAAATTGAATTTAGAACCTGGAACTCAAAACTCGGAACTCACCATTCGGCCAACCTTGTTGTTGTGCATATTCATCGCAAGCCTGAACTCCTGATGCCGCTCAAGGCTGTCCTTCGAGAGCAGCGACTTGATGAGCTGAAAGTGCGTCGCTTGCGAGATGTTTTGGTTCCTCTGGCAAAAGCTCGCACCAAGCTGCTGCTGCTGCTGCTGCTCGCCGGCTTCCCTCTGCGCGGCCAACTTGTGGCGGCCGCGCACCGAGTTAGCGAGCTCGTTGCGCTGCTCGCTCCAGAGCGACCGCTTGCCAAGCTTGTGGGCCCGCGCTGAGTGGCGCTGGTGCAGGTGGAGCGCGTCGAGCAACTCAACCAGGTGCTTTGCAAACACCATTCCATGCCGGATGTTGTTCGAGCAGCCGCCCCACTTCCAATTCTCCTCCTGGCGCCGGATGAGGCCTGTGCGCGTTTTGTCGCAGGCGCAGTCGCTAAGCGCGCCCTTGCTGCAGGCGGCCGCCACCGAGTGCACGATGCCGGCCGCCGCAATTGCGTGCACCAAGCCGCTCTCGCGGTTGCCCACAGACTGGGTTAGCTCGCCGGTAAGCAGCTGGTGGTCGCCGTTTGGGTGCGTGCAATTCCAGCGCTCTGACCTCAGTTGGCTGCGGCACTCGGCCAAGCCGCTCGAGGCGCCGCTTGAAACGGCCCTGTCAGCCTCGGGCGAGTGGCTTATCAGTTTGCACAGTTTCACCTGGCGCGCGAGCTGCACGGGCAGCAGGGCGCACAGCTGGCCGGCTGGAATTGCGCCAGAGGGCGGCGCTTGACTAGAGGCTGCCGGCTGCTGCTGCTGCTGCAGCTCCTGCTCGTGGTGCTGCTCGTGGTGTTGGTGCTTGGGCGCCTGCTGCTGGCTTGGGCTCGGGTGGTGGCGTTGCTGCTGGTGGAGGTGCGCCCAGGCCGAGGCCGAGCTTGCGAGCAGCAGGCTCAGGCCGGCCAGAGCGAGCAGGAGACTTGTTGGGTTCTTAATCTTGACCTTCCGTCTTCGTCTTGCCATCGCTGCAACAAAGACTTGTCGCTTTCTCTCTCTCTCTCTCTTCAGGCGGATTCTTCCTCTTCCCCAGGTGCAAGCTTCCTCATGACGTTCCCTCAGCAAGCCGCTCAACTTGAATGAAGAGCGGGCATCGTGCGAGCTGGAGCCGGTGGCGGCCATTGGCCAGCAGAGCAAACCAGTTGCGTCCGGCCCGAGTTTGCGCACAACGAAAGCCCAAAAGCAAATCTCGCTCTCTTCGGCCCAAAAACTCCTCGCACCCGCCACCTAGCGGACGGGATTCGCACTAAACTCAGTAGTACTGGATCCTATCTATGCTAATCTGGCCCATGTTGTCTATGTTACAATCGTAATCGATAAAATGCAACTGGCTTCCCCAATTCAAGTGCTGCCTGCGCTCCGATTGGTAAAACTTCACCTGCAAGGGCAACGTCAGGATCTGGCCATTGTTGAACTTGAGCACAGTTTGCACCTGCGTCCTAGCCTTGTTCTTGTTCACCTCGAATCTGGTTGCGGACCAATCGAACATGTAGATCAGCTGGCTACCGAGGTGCGAGTTTGCCGACGAGCAGTGGGAGGCGGCAAAGTGGCGCATCAGTTGGCTTTGCTGTTGGCGAAACAGGAGCTCCTGTTTTGTCCTTGTGGCCAACTCGGCGCCTAGGGGCGTTCGGCCGATGCTCGAGCTTGTTTGCGCGTGGTTTAGTCTATGGGTTTGTCGTGTTGCTTGGCGGAGGTGGGCGGAGTTTTGGTGGTTGATGTTTTGCCATGACCTGTTCAAGCCCGATGAGCTGTTTGGGGCCGAGTAGGCTGAAGCTGGCGAGCTGTTCGAGAGGGAGGAGGAGCCGCCGCCGCCGCCGCCGCTCCCATGGCTGCAATCAACAAACAGCACCTGGTGGCCCTGGATTGTGATTGCTTGGAGGGGAATTAGGGGACGGACTTTTATGAGGCAGCGATAGGTTCGTTCGACGGCCAGTTTTAGGGTGAACTCGTGGCCAAAGCGTTGGCCGTCGCGTTTGAAGTAAATATGCTCTCGATCTGCGCCAGAGTTTTGGTCGAACAATGAAGCGTTGCTGCTTCGTATGGACCTGTTGGCTGGTATTGCCTGGTGGCGGGCGAGAAATTTGATGGTGGCCTCGTCTGAGATGCCGCCAGTTATGGTTGAGGAGCGCGCGCCAGTTTCGCGGCCAGCACCCTGCTCGACCCAAAGCGGGCTCTGGTTTGCAAACGAGCGCGAGGTTAGATTGTCCTCCGAATGAATGATCATTGGCGACCCCTGGTCTTGGTTGCTACCCTTGTTGTTGCTGCTGCTGTTGGTCTGGCTCGAGCATGTCTCGGTAGTCGCAACCTTATCCAAAGCAGACTGATTGTGCAAGGCCAACAACTGGTGCCGGCGCCTAGTGCTGGCAGTATTCTGTCTGCTCAGTTTTTCATGTATTTGCTCGCCGATCGAATCGCTGGACTTCATCCGATGGGATCCCTTTGGACTTGGTGGCGCCACGCTGCTCGGATCGAAGAGGAGCAGCTCATTGTCGGGCGCAACCGTAATATGGAACTGGATCTTCATCGATATCTTGCTGCGGTCGCCAATGGGCGAGTCGCTTCTGCTGCTCCAGCTTAGTTGGCGCTCGTCGGCGTTTGAGATTCCGCTTGCCGGTTGCGGCTGGGATGAGCTCGACCAGGATTGGTCAGTGGAGAGGCTACCTGAGAGAAGCCGCTGGTCTGCGCCCATTGCAATGCGACCGAAGATCCGGCGCCGCTCGGACAGCCGGCGCCTCTTTCGACTGTCGCGTCTGCTGCCGGTTCCGTCGCCCATCATTCCAGCTCCTGACACCTTCAAACTGATTGATCGATATTTGCCTGAAACGAGTCGCTCTAGCGCTGTCTTGTCCCCAAACAACAACTTGTGATCTATGTGTCTCGCTTCAGACTGGCAGCCTTAGCTTGCCGGATGCATTGTTTTGTCCTCTCTCTGTCCCTCTCTCTCTCTCTCTCTCTATCTCGTGGAACTCCTATTATATCGCTCGCGCGTCTCACAATCGGAGCCAACTTTTTCTCGCCCTCCAGCAGTTTGTTTTACTCGTTAACACGCTTGTTAGCTCCTTCCGAGCTAAGCCTCCGCCAAGAGGGGTTTGAGTGAGTTTGTTGAGAGGAGGAGAGTTGGATTTCGCTTTTGAAAGTGCAATCGGAGTCTAGCGAGGGTTTAGTTTGTTTGCAGTTGAAGCAGCCAACGGCTGAACTTATATTGTTTCGCTTACATCTGCCATTGAAATGAGAAACTCTTCCTGGCCCATCCAAACTCTGCCCGACTCATTTTGCGCTCTCTGCCACCAGGGAGCAAACAGCACACTTGAACTTCCACTGAACGCAACTCAAGAGGTTCCGCCAATATGGTCGGCTCGCCTCCAGGATCGCTAGGTGCCGTAGCTGGAGCGCACGAGATTCAGACCGTCTCCTTTGCGCCTACCCACACAACCATTTCAGGCCTCAGGACTGCTCGAGCCCGAGATGAAGCAGTTGAAATCAGCCTCGTCGAGTCTCTCCGCCATTACACTGCCTGCTTCGACCAACTTTAAAGGACCAGAACTTCTCGCAGTGCTCGAAATTGCGCGTTTCAATTCTAACAAACTCTCGGCGCTAGTTTGTTTGTAACTCGCTACTGTCGCAATTCCGCATACAACAACAACAACAACATAAGCGAGCATGATATTCTATCAAACTGTGCGCCGGATGAGCTGCTTAAACGGCTCCAACGAGTCAAAGCTGCGGTTGTAATTGAACCCACTAATTGCTATTGCTGGCTAAGTGTTGGCTTGCCAAGCGCTCTCTCTCCAAGAATCTGGCATTGGGGTCAGACGAACAGGCTTTGCGGTAGTCATTCCAGTTCCGACGGAGGGACCATGGATTGAACTGAACCAAACTCGCTTGGCCTCCTTGGCAAAGGCAAATGTGCGCCCTTGTTTCCATGTTCAATTTGGCTCTAAACTTGAAAATTCAACCCCCTCCCCTCCTTCGTGAGCAGCTTTAGGCCGCTAGATCTAACGAAGTTCAAGACTGAGGGACTCATCGCAGAATTGAGATTCCTAACTAGAACGAAATGTTTTCTGTTTTGTTTTCTGTTGGCTCTCATACTCTCTTTCCGCTTCTAAAAGAGGGCGACGCTTTGCGGATTTGTGAACGAGAGGATGTTGAACTGGCCGCTGGATGAGGCGTTGCGTCATCCTCTTGTAGCAAGCAGACGTTTCCGGCTTTCCGTGTTTCGGCCACAGGTAGCTAGTTCAGCTTGGAAGGGAGGGGGTGAAATCCTTGATGAAATTGCACAGTCTTGGTGGGAGATGAACTCTCGTGAGTCATGACCTTGGCCTGTTGCAGACCAAACAATACGGCAACGCTCAGCACTCGAACGCCATGCAACAGTTCAGAACCATCTTCCATGTGCGCAGTCCAGAAACCAATATACTACTTGTTGCGCGATCATATAGAGCGATCGCTGAGTTGAGCCGAACCCAAGTAATGGACTAATTTGTACATGTTTATGTAGGAATATCTTTTGATTGGATTATATGGGATTTTATTCGGTAGAAAGTAGTAACGATATAAAAATATAGGCTGAGAAACAATGTGAACAAGTTTTATCAGGAAGCCGATCCTATGGACTTTAAATTCAATCGCTATAAGTCGGCATGATCTTGCTTAGATATGCTGAAATGAATGGATCATCCGACGAATACACACTCCTGACATAAGTTGACATGAGTTGAACTGCCTCTGAATATTGCACCCTATGATTGCAATTGGCGCTCTCAATTAAAGCCTCAATGAAATGAGCGCTGTCCAGGTGATGCTTAGACTTACGAGCTGCTTCCAGTTTTGATAGGCACTGTTTTCTCAGCTTTGTTACCTCCTCTTTAAGGGGCGGCAAGCGAACTGGAACAGGGCTCTTCTCCGTCTTAGTTTGGCTGTTTGACGGAGTTCCAAAACAAGACATAGCTCTATCAGCCAAAAAACAGGCAACTCCAAGCGCAACTAGACTCAACTTTGGCGCCTGGTCCGATCGCACAGATTTCAGGTATGACCACAAGCTTCCAACGCTGTGAGAATCATAGATTGAAATCAACTGCCTTACGAAAATGACAAGTGGATTCTGGTTCAGGGAGGAAGTTTCGTGGGTCTTGGCTGAGGATGAAGTTTGACTCATAGAATCAGCTGGCTTGGACTCCATAGAGATAGGTACATTTGCGGCGGGAGATGAGCTGCTGATGCTTGAGGTTCTATCACAGTGCATAAGATGATTCAAGTTGAGTTCCAACATTTCCAACAGTCTCATCCAGGAGACAGATAACTTGACAGCTTCTAGAATCGAATCATCATCAGGGGCACTCTCATTACCCATCACTGATACTTGTGCAAACCAATAGAGAGAGCTAGCCAAAATTTGACCCCTCACTGACATGGGCTCACCTGATGAACTACTCTCAACAAGCTGTTGATCCACTGGCTCTTGTCTAGAGATTGATTCGAAGTAGACCAGCATGGCAAGCGGGGCGCGTCCTTCGACGCAGGCTCTCAAGTATAGGTCGCTTGGTAGGAGTCTTAGGGAGAAGGATTTCCATAGTTTGTCGTAGTGTCCGCTCATGCTGAGATATAAACTGATAAGTCTCTCCACAATGAACACTAAAACCCTGGCATCCGTGAGCACTCTTCCGACGGCATGAAATATCTCCAATACAACAATAGGCCGATTTTGCAGCAAGGTCGATTCAACTAAAGATCTAGCAATCAGCAGAGAGGACTCTTCGTCGATCAATATACTACTACAGCATTTGAGAAGACGCTCATAAATTGTTGTCTTCTTCTCTAAATCCATATCCGGGGATAGTAATATCTTGAGATCATTCAGAGAATTCTCTATTACTGCACATAAATATGATCTGTGATATTTAACAACGGATGGGTGATTCTTTATCAAATCTTGCAGGTAGCTCGAGACAAATCTTGCGTAAATGATTGATCTCTCAAAGCTATCACTCAAATATTTGTTCGATTCACTCGGATCGCCGACAAATTCTGGCTTGATACACATGAACCTGAGCAGGTTGACTAGAAGTTTATTATTCTGACTGTGCTCCAGGTTAGCGTATTCCATTCTGGTCAAGACTAGTGCCACTATCTTTCTAGCACTATCAACGGGTATGCGGGAGAAAAAATAACCCGGATCATGGAGGCGAAATCCTTTCAGGTGAGTCGACTGAAGGACTATTGTTGTGGCTAGTCGTTCAGTCAAATGAGGAATCTCTGCATCATCGATCTCATTTATGTTTGTTAGGGACTCTTTGATATTAACTTGCAATAGTATATGACTAATTAGATCTGAGATGTTGTATTCGTCTTGTTCAGACAGCTTGGCGATGTATTCGAGATCGTATTTCAGGATTAAAAATTCGCTCCAAGGTAAGTTCTTGAGAGCTCTCTGGAGTATTGTGAGCTCGAGATAAACTACCTCTTTCGTATCCATGATATAGTCAGACAAAATTTTGAGAACAGACCTCAAGATGTCTTGTCGCTTCTCGGGAATTTTTTGGATCATGTAATTAAGTCCAGCAACGTAGGCGACTACGACGAGACTGTAGCTCGTCTTGCTCACGCTCTGACAGTTCCTTGATAAGTAGACCCAGTGATACCAAAGACTTGTGAACAGGCTCCAATTTAGCTCATGATTATCCGGATATAACTCGCTAACTGACTTGAGCCACATGAAAGTGAAGCTAATCATTACTAAAGCAAACTGTTCCAAAAAATCACTAAAATATTCTAGGAGAGTCACATCTATAGTCTCGTGTTTGGTCTGGACAAAGTTAATCATGAGCTTCATCACGCTATTTAGGTTGTGGTAATCGAAAACTTTCTGGCGGTCAGCTAGTCGAGAGATATCTTCAATTAGGTCTGTGGAATTCACTTGTAGATTAAAAGTATCATCATCGATGGAAGTAAACGTTTTTACCGATGCAGTGTCTTTGATTGGCGGGGATACTCTTGATGTTTGCGAAGGGTCACTTTTGTTAGGTGAAGACTGGGATATGCTCTGGACGTTTCTATGAGAGACTTGTTTTTCCAATCCCAAGATGTGCATGAACTCCAACCAGAGATCAGGACAGAGCACTTGGTCGTCCATCAACAGTAAGAATTGACTAAAAACTAGGCACATCTCTTCCGGTTGACGTCTATCGGGAGGGGCAAGTTCGATTTGAATATGTCGCTTGTACAGTTCGAATGTTTGAACAAAACTTGGGTCAGGTTGTTTACCCATCCTACCTAGGGCAGAACACGTTGCTTTGATGAGATTATGGTGCGACTCCTTATCCTCAATATTTCTAAGCCAAATGTTCAAGTCAAACTTGCTCAATATAACAAAAGTTGATATTGGACCCAAAATGTTGAAGTTGGCACTAGTTCTTTTGTACAGGTCCAAGAAGCAACTGGTTGAGCAGGTTGACGGTGAAAGGTGCGGACTCAACACTTGAACACTTCCCGGATGGTGGAGACAAATCTCGATTAGGGCAGAATTGTAGGCGTCAGTCTCGTCACTTTGACTGAGTAGCTCTAGTAGAGTTTTGAGAAGGTGATTAGATGCGTAATACGGTCCATTCAGATGCTTGTATGAGATAGGATCACGAGCATGACTTAAGAGGGTTTTGATGATCAGTTCTGCTCCACTGGTGTTGCTGAGGATCTTCTTGACGTGATGCTCAATTGCAACGGCGGAGCGCACAATCTTGCAGGTAGGCATCATCAGAAGAGCACCTAGAACCTCCTCGAATTGGCGTTGCCTATCTGAGATGCACTCACTCTTTCTACCATCAATTGTCGCCTCCTCGATCTCAAATTTTATCCTAGCTTGACCAGTGCACTCATGGCCGTCAGCACAAGGTACCAAACGAATATGCTCGCGCTTTTTGTTCGTATACAATTGTCGGACGAGATCTCCAAGTTCTGATCTAATTTTATCTAGCTCATAGATACTTGACTCGAATACCGACGACTCGTCAAATACATTCTTAAAATGCTGATTGATCGAGCCCATGATCTCTTCATTTGTTCCACTTTCTACCCCCAATAGACTGTGTCGTGCTGATTTGAGCTCATCCTCAGCAGATCCTAGTGCCTTGCTCGTCTCTGTCAATTCATTACAATTGTGCTGCTGTACAATCACAGAAACAACGTCGCTTGCTTCATCCTCGGCATTTGTAACCTGCGCAGAATCATCAATATTGCTATCGACAAACATGGTTTCTCTGATCGATTGATTAGCTTCTAGTTGAGTAGCAGCTGACCATATTTGACTAAGATTCATGTTTTGAGTTTCAATGCTTTGGATGTCAATGAACTGAACGCACGCATCTTCAGTCGATGATTCCATAACCGACTTGAGAACAGGAACCAAGTAGCTGTCTGGTAGTCTATCGATATCGACGTAAGCGTTCTGTAAAGAGCCATCTTGTGACCAGAGCCTATACGCTCGATATAGCTGAGCGAGTGAGTTTTGCTGCATGGTGCCAGCTGAGGACCAATTGCGGTGCTTATATAGGTGATAGTTGACCAACGAGTCTAATCGTGCACTTAGTTTGGCCATCGTTTCTTGCGAGATTAATCTTGGGCCAACTGAGTCTCCGTTGAGAGAGTTCGCAAAGTAATTGAGGAAAAAATTGTACCAAATAAGAGGGCACAAGGGGTGATTCAGGTCTGTCTCAACAATGTCAAAAATTTGATCGATCCAAGAGTAGATAGGCAGTGTAGACTTGAGGATTGAAGGATTCACTCGCGGACATACCTTCTTGATTGCCAGATCTAAGCTGTCATGCTCGTTGAATCCTAGGTGAGCAACAATATCTTCCCAAATGTTTTCCAGTCTTAAGGAGTCGCATTCTGTCGTGATCCAGCGGAGCCATTGATATTTCTTGAACTTCTGCGTAAGAACGTGTAAAGTCGTCAAGAACTCTCGTCTAGTTGAGCTGGCATTGAATGGCTCGGTGTTAAATAGCGATCCAAACCAGCTGCTTGTGGAGGCACTATTTGACATGGAATACGAACAATCATAAAATTTGCGGATAATTTCCAAGCGTTGGGTGGCGAAATTGAATCTTACCAGATGATCCAAAAGGCAGGCAACTTTTTCAAGCTTGTATTCATCGCTAAAGAACCAAGCTGACGACAATTGCTTCAATATAACATCAGTAACCTCCAGTAGAACTCTGATGTAGAACTCTGAGAGTTGCAGCTGCCGATACTGCTTGAGATGACGAAGCTGAGATACGATCAATGAAGCCAAACGGGTCGCATCAAAGTCACTCGTTATAATGGTTGTAAAATATTCTAGACATTTTTTATCCTTGACTATAGTATCGGATAGATCAGTTAGGTGGCATATAATAAAATACTTCATTGTCATCAAACTAGGCGTCAAATGACCAAAGTTAGCCATCAGATTCATCTGACTCAAACATGATTCAGTAGTGTTTGCTTGCCAAGTAGCATCAGTCATGACCAAATATAGGAAAGACGCCATAGGATTCTGACTCTCGATTCCGTCGGCGAGTTTGAGACATTCTATATCTTGAATCGAGGGTACGGGGTGGAAGGAATCGTTGACCAAAACTGTATTCTTGATAGACCTGCTTGTGCCGGATCTACTCTGGATATCATTCCAGTCTGTTTCTCTTTGATTCAAAATGTGTAGTCTGAACGTGATCAACAGGCGCCAGATCCAAACGTAAAATTGCTGGTAGCTTGTCTCAACTGCCGTTTCGATCAAGTGGCGGCGAAGTGTTGACCCTTGTTCACAAAACAGACCATTTAAGGTAAGCTCAACGGAAGCACCCAGACTATTAGGTCCAAGTTCACTGGTTGGAGGCATATGATGAACAGAGGCCTCATAGAGTATCAGCGCGAATTGCCGTCTAAGTCTGAGATCAAACATACGATGGGATTTTCCTGGTGGTAGTTTCACTGTCGAGGAGTCTTGACTTGAGTATTGATCTTGATTGTAAGCGTAGCAATCAGGACTATTGAGCACCATCTTACTTATCAAGAGCCTAGCGACTTTGTGGAGCGCGGATTCCAAAGGGTGTTCGATCAGCCACTTAGCTATCATTGTTGCTTCATCACCACAACAAATCCAACCTGATAAACTGCACTTCTTGATCAGCTCAACCACATCCTCATCTATTGATTCCTCGTTCATGTAGCCTACAAATAGACTGATGAGATGAGGAAAGTGCTCAGCGCAGCGGACTAGACATTCAGTACCTTTCTTAGTGATTTTGTCTCTCATTTCCGGATGTCGGAAGGACAGGTTAAACAGCTCGGTCGCAAT
>Ga0268249_1000004_pt1 | contig 156203 bp, 97 predicted proteins | sample AgamicAtPe_FD_200257 | JGI IMG/M metagenome (GOLD analysis project Ga0268249, IMG submission 200257) | Agave microbial communities from Guanajuato, Mexico - At.P.e (v2) (version 3) | ecosystem: Host-associated > Plants > Phyllosphere > Phylloplane/Leaf | place: Guanajuato, Mexico | collected... | reverse complement strand
CTATCGTCCAAGAGCACTCGGCAGGCTTCACTTCATTGTACAACTCTCCCGCTAGGATTGGCTCGGAATTCTTTAGGCCAACCCTAATTGTCTTCTTCTCAATATTGATATCCAAATCACGGGACTTGGTCCCCTCCGGAAACGGAACTTCAATCTCGAGCTCCGACAATTGCTGTGTCCACGAGTATTTCTCATGGTCGCCTCCGTGTCCTTTATTTGGTTCCATTTTTAGATTTTTGTTTTTGTATCACTTGGTCGCCAAGCCTTGATATTTGAGTATAATAGTTTCATGTTCAAATGTTACCGTGAATCACTATTTTGATAGCGTTTGGATGAAAGAAGATCATTTTGTGAGAACAATGGAAGAAGGAAATTTCTAAACACGTGTTGACTCGTCGTGCGCTACATGGAATCCAGATCGCCAGTATCAGTATGGGAAACGACTAGCTCTTACCCACTTCGAATCAGCAGGATATTGGATCAAACTTGAGAGCGTCATTCATGAATACACCTCAGGTTTGCAAATCGGTTGTATTTTTGCTAGCGGAGCAACGATTTGTAAAGCGGACAGCATTGCACCAGAATACACCACTGAACATGATAGTTGCTTCAAAGGATGGTTCAGTGGGAGATTTCTCAAGGGCGACTCTACACTATCGACAATTTGCGAGGACTTTTTTATGAAATGTCGAGACTACACCCGACATGAAACTCGTCGAGGAGCTCAACCAGACGAATGAATGCTGGTCATGCAAGCAGTTCGCGCTAGAAGTCTTCAAGAAATCGGACCGATATCTTGATCCTAGTGATATCACAAAGCAAATAACGTTTGTTCCTGAAGAAACCTGCTAGTCAGACAAGACATGAGAGTGTGGTGATAGGAGGTTCAAAAACTCTTTTATTTACATAGAGAAGAATTAACTCAAAAAATAATAATCAACTCATGGGCTTCAATCTAATACGAGAAAAGGTTTTTGCCAAAGTATCACGAATCTTAGAACTCGTTGGAATAACACCTATAACCTCGGGTTGTCTTGATCGTTTGACTACCTTCTCGTACATCTTTGTGCAACTCGATTGGATTGCCTCGCAAACGTGGCCGGCAGTTGGATAGCACTCGAAACAATGGGCAGTGAATGTTTTGCTTGTGCAATTCTGCATTATGAATCCACACCATCGAATATCTCGTCGACTGATGCCCATAAAAGTTAGGTACCTGATGCGGCACTCAACGACTATCTCACCTGTCATAACGTTTTCCACTATTACACTAGAAGGGGAAACGTGCAGCTTGGTCTCCACCAGGCCAGATGGAGCGGACGATTGCCGGTCTTGTTGAGCATCCAAGACTTGTTGAGGTTGCCGGACCGCATCCGACAAGCACTTGTCTATGGCCACATTCAAGACATCGATACCTGTGGGTCGTGGCACCGAGGTCTTGCCGATATATTTGACGTTCATAGTTAGTTCATTGGTTGCTTCGATATCATCTTCAGAGTCGACTTCATTACGCTCATCTCCGGGTTCAGCCACAACCATTTGCTGTAGCCTAGCGCTCTTCATAATCCTATTGGCCATTTGCTCCTTATATCGGTTGATCGACTCGTTAAGAGTGGCAGCGACCTTGCAGCTCATGTCGTCATCATCAATTGATCTGAAAACGTAGCATACCAATATGGGCTCTCTCAACAGAGCATTATCCACGGACTCCTGACCTGTAGGGCTCCAGTTGGGTTGGGCTGTTTCCTCGATAACGAATGCAAAATTGTTGTCGTCGTCAACGGCCCAAGTTTTGATGGTTGGTATGGGCTGACTACGTAAGAGAACACGAGTGCTTAGTTCGGAAAATTGTATATAGTCTTCGAATAGTTGCATTAATAACGGTTGATTCTGATCTAATCCCCAGCAGCTATCTTGGCCCGTTGTCGGCCCGTTAGAGAGTTTCAAGATACATTTCTGAATGGCTTTGGTGCTAGTAGTTGAAACGAGCTGGGTTTCATCGAATTCGCAACAACCAAGCGGATAGACAACATATGTCGCCTCACTTACATCGTCGGCAGTCAAGGCTGCGCCGGTCTCGTAGAAATCATCCTCGTCTGAGCTGGTCTTCTGAGCCTGATTTATCTCCTCGTCATCATGACAAAATATAACGGAGTCTTTCTTGGCTGCATGCTCGGGAGTTGGCCTGGTTCTTTGGTTCAAACCTGAAGAGATGTGCCAAAAGTAATCACCCGACTTGTCTGTGTGTTGCTCCCACGAGCTTGGTAGCGGTTGCTCGCTCGTGGATACAACATTGCTGAGATCATTGGTTACTGCCTCTGTCGACTCCCCCGAAGAGTTCGAGCCATTGTCTTGGTTCCTCTGAGCTCTCTCTAATTTCAGCCCATCCTCAGCCTCCGGTTTGATAAGTTTGTCGACGTCGGTTTCCTCTTCCTCAAGCTCACTGTTCAGATTTTCAGGCTGCTTTGCATGATCTGTATAACCAGTGGTAGCCATTTCTCTCGAATTCACAGTTTCATTATCATGTCTTTCCACGATTGTTTGTGGTCTCTTTTGCTTAGCAGTCGAACGGGAGTCGGAACTTTTGCCTCCTCGACTTTTACTAACATTGGTGCGCTTGCAATCTGCTTGTTTTGGCTTGTTTGAGGCGGATGTCGATAACTTTTGTCGCTCACGACGATCGTTTGAAGTGGATGGCTTACACGCCGATGTCTTATCTCTCGAGCTCATGATGCTTCGTCTTTCTGCCTCCTGATGGCCAAATTTCACAACTTGAACGGTTAAATCTGGTTCTGGGTCGCCGCTAAATTGCAACGAGAAGCTGAAGCTGCGAAATAGACAATCCTGCCATTCCAATAGGAGCTGGCTCGATGGAGTCAATATCGAGGATAGAATTCGGGGTTGAATTTGTACTAAATCTGTGGTTGCAACGGATTGGACTGCACTCTGGATGGAGCTTTCAAGGGTCCAACTCTGAACACCAAAGAAGCCAACATAGTGGTCGGACCTGGAATAAGTTCAAGCTGGTTTTCCTTGGCTGCTCAAGTTTCGTTCGTTTGTGTTATAGAAACGTGTGGGCGTCGCGGCTTGCAAAAATACGTCGCGAACCAGCTGGATGGCCGCTAGCGGCCGATGAGCCACTGGCCACTGTAGCTGGGCCACACAGATCACATCCTCAACCTGAAAGAACTGTGTCCGAGTTCCGAACGGCGGTGGTCTGCTCCCCACCCCCCCTTCTTTTTGCACACTGGCTGCCGGCGCTAGTTGGGCGCATTGGCGGCGATGTCCGCCCTCCGCCATTCCGCGCTGCAAGGGACCCTCTTGCCTCAGTATCTATTGAATTTGACCTAGCAGATGGATTGGATAGCTATTAAACGAACAGGAACTCAATCAGCAGAAACGGTGCAACTCGCGCAAGGATCCTCCCGAGTAAAGAGCCCTCTCTCGTCTGCCCACAGACAGCGAGCTGTCCTTGATTTGCAGTTCCATCCATACTTTTGCCCACTGGTCTAGAACAAAGCCCCATGTCTAGCCACTCAGTTCGGTTTGTTATCTGTGATTCCAGAGCCTCTTGAGCTCGAACTATTGAACGAGAATGGAACAGACTTGGCGCCTGACTCTTCTCTCGGCATCGGCACGATGCGATGCATTAGCATGCACACTTAAAGCTCGTTTTAATCGACTCGTTTCCGATTTGAACGCTTTAGGTCGCTTGTTATTTTTCCGGCGATTCGCGCACTCGCGAATTTAGAAAAGAGAAGGATGCTCGAACTGCCTTTGGTCGGCCAAGTGCAGACTGGGCGCTGAACGGGAGAGGTAAAATAGGCAAAGACTCCCCCAAAACCCCAGCGCCCAGAGCAAAAGCCTGACCTCTAGGTGCGCAGCCCCTCAAAGTTTTAGTTCAGCGGTGTTAGAGCTGGTTCTGTGGCAACAGTGAGCCAATGCGAGTGGCTCGTCAGCGATGAAGCGGACTAATCACAGCCCTGGAACACGGCGGTTATGGTACCACCATCAATAGGTCGGCGCCACTCGAAAACACCGGCCAGTAGCAGACTGGCAACCGAGCAGGTTCTAATTGGAACGGGAACGAGCAAGAGAGCTTAGAGTCCAGGGCGAGGACAGCTACTAACGCATCACCAGCATCGGCGGTGCCCTAGAGGCCTACGCGCAACCTGCCGCGCCAGATTCAACCATTTCCAGAGAGAGAGAGAGAGAGAGAGAGAGAGAGAGAGGATAGCCCCTCAAACCTAAACTCGCGATCGCTCCGAGGCTCTCGCTCAACATGGAGGACATCAACTCCTTGTTCGCTTCGATCTCACTCTCCCTCTCAGGCTAAACGAGCGACACTTGCTGCTAACAAGCAACACTCGGCCGCCACCAGACGGCCGCTGGAAGTGGGCGCCCAAAATCAGCTTGCCGCAACCCATCAGTTTGGCCACTGGCACAACAGTGGCCGTCATCTCTCTCTTGGTCTCGCTCTTTTTCGCTGGCCTCCACTAGACTCTCAGTGGGCAGAGCAAACTTGGCTTGGTAGCCGTCGAGGGGGATTCTCCGACTCGACCAAAACTCTCTCCTCTCTTGCTTCGTTGAACTCGACACTGGCCAACGCGAGTCCAGCAGAGCAAACGAAGGCGAGAGGATCAATCTTCTGGCCGAGCCGCTTGCTTCCAGGAATAATGACTCGCCGCAAGCAACCTGAGGCGATGGCGACTAGGCTTTGGGACGACCCGAGGGTTTAGCCTTGGGGCGCGGCGCTGTGGTCTGCTGGCAGCGGAGGAGCCCAGGAAGTGGGGGAGCTTTCCACAGCACCCAATTGGACTGGAGGGAGTGGGAGGGGCATTTGTGTTTATCAGTCGTTCAAGTAGCCAGGTTAAATGCTAAATGCTGCTATAATTTCTACTCAACATGTGACACTTCCGTCAATTTCATCCAATTCACTGGGAGAGCCAATTCAATGTCAGGACACAATCTTTTCGCAAGCGCTACTTTTGGTTCGCGAACAAATGTCGCCGCAGAGCACCTCTTTGCATATGAAATTTGACTTTATTTTGTTCATCGGAAGAGGGAGAGAAAGAGAAAGAGAGAGGTTGTCTGGTTCTAAGTGAAAACTGACAACCTGTGTCATGTCCAACTGGTTCAACGCATGAGATATGTTTAATTGACCTCTTCTGGGTCCAAAGTAACTCTATTAAAATGGCAGTTGCAGACTCGAGTGGCCTGAGATTCTAAAGTGTTTAATCTTGTTTCCAATCCGGAACCTTTTTCGACGAAACGCAGAATGCTCATAGAGCATCTCTATGTGGGAATATATCATAGATATATGTTCGGGAATTTACTCGCTAAATTGTTCAGCCCAATTGAGCTAAACAAGTTGAAGTAACGAAAAACCATCTCGCTTCCAGAAGCATCCTACACGAAACAAAAGCCGTCAACGATCCAGCCACAAACCCTATTCAATGCGAGATAGGATTATACTTAACCCGAGGCAAATAATAAACCTGTCAATCTCAACCTAACCTCACCTATTCGCAAGCCCTCAAATCAGTCATCTCTCTCTCTCTCTCTCTCTCTCTCTCTCTCCGCTTTATCGCCTAGATGATGATAATATCAACTTGGCGCGCTAACGGCCTATACTTGGCCATCCCAGCGGCGAGCTTCAATAGTAGGCTTGCTGGTTGTAGTTGCATAATATTAACTTGGACACTTGTTGCTAACTGATAGCGCTGGCTCCCTCAACTTCCTAATGGTGCTCCGCTCGCTTGGACAAACTTCGAGCCGCAAACAGTATCCCTACGACCATATACTGAGCTTCCTTTTGACATACAGCTTAATTGGACTCAATCTAATTGCTCCAATTTGAGGAACAAACAGGTTGGACGCCAGTTTGGCGGCTTTGATGCAAACTTCCTAGTTTGCAGTTGTTGCCCCGGCTGCTTCATCTGAATCAACTCGTTCTTGGATTCCCCAATTCCAGTCCACTCTCATCATCTTAATGAATTATGACGATGACAGCAAACGGCCGGCGAGCAATAGCAACGGTACCATCCAGCTCGATTGAAACTATTTGCCTCAATCTAACTGAACATTATGACTGCAAGCTGGGGCAATGAGAGGTAGAGAGAGAGAGAGAGAGAGAGGTTTGCTTGGGAGGCTTGGTCATCATAAACATAGTAGTTCTCGGGCGCGGTATTTTCCCGAATGGCCGCTCGACAGTATTGAACTCCTTGAAGACGAAGGCGAGCACGAATATGACAGTTGATCTCGGTTTGGATTAACGGTGAAGTTCCACTTGTAACGAGGCGGCGGCAGCGGTGGTTTGGTGGCCTTCCAGTTTGTTTTAGTCTGTCGCTTTGGCTTAACTGGCTCGCTATCTGTGCTAAATGTCGCGCAACTATTATTGGTGGCGCTAACTTCCACATTTGCGCCATCCAACGGATCCAAGCTGTCTGGCTTTTAGTGAGATATGATTACGACGGACATTGTGGCTCATTATAAATGGAAGAGTTGCGTCCAGCTTATAGTTCAGTTTGCCTGTCGCTTTCCGCCATCTCCAACCCGATTCTTCCTTCAAGAGTCCAAGTCTATTCCAGCCATTTAAAAGGCGGCCGCTCTTGGCAGGCGAACCGCGCAAGCTCGCTAATCACTACTCGCCTCACCTGTCCGATACCGGCCGACCAAAGCAGACCTGTCCGGCCGAAGCTTTTACAACGTTGTATCATAATGCGCCGAGCGGGCCATCTCCCTCGTCACGCTTGCCGCTGGTCGCGGCCGTAGCTATCGCCATATCCTATCCTATCCTATCCTATCCAGTTCCGAGCAACAGGTTCACCGTTGTCGCCAGTTCATAGAGTTTCACAATCAGAGAGCTAAACACCGCGGCCGCCGACTGTTTGTTTCAGGTTGCGCCGTTTTGAGGGTTGGCCGCGATGGTGAATAATGGCCAGATTTGTGGACGCTTTTGGATCAATCCGCCGCCAGATACTCGCAACACTGGCCGACATCTCGCAAAACGCTAGTCAAGATTTATATTGATCGAGCCTCATCCTATTTTGTCCTCCTCTCTCTATCTCCAAATAACCCTACTGACCCAAGTGTCATACCGCTGCCAGGGGGACCGGCCAATACCCTGGGGCTTACAAACTAGCTCGCGATAGAAAAATCGCACACGTTAACCCACATCTGCTCGGCGCGAGACTCGGGAGTCAAATCTCAATGATCTAGTTCAAAGTGGGAAAACTTGCTCGACTTGAGTGAGTTCCGCAATCTGGCCGCCAGTTTGGACTTCGTTGAGTGTAGGTGAGAATGGACAGTTCGTTAAATCTGAGTAAGGAGTAAGCTAGCATGAGAGTCCAAAGGAGGAGAAGTGGGAAAGGGAGTGGAGGGGGAAATGTTTGGTTCAGAGCTGGGGATGCCAAGGGTTTTGAGGCGGGTGTGCTCCAGGAGCTCCGTGGTCCTGCTCGGCCAACTGGTGCCTGACTCCAAGTGCCATTCAAATCCAGACCACCAGTAGTTGGCCGACGATCACGAGTGGATCCTGCGCCTGCTTATTGGCAGCTCGCTCACGTCCTGGGCGCCGCGGACGCCTTTCCTCGGGTCTCGTCGTATAGTGCTGCTGCTGCTGTTGTTGTTGTTGTTTTGAGTGAAGTTGATGGTTAGTGTGTTGACCCACAAGTAGAGTTAGAGGTCGAAGTTGAATCGGTTGATTGGTCGCCTCCCTCCCCTCCCAACGAGCTAACTGCCAAGCGGGCAGATTAGAGCCAAAGGCAGATGGAAGCGGATAAGTTCTGAGCGAGTTCGACATTGACTCTATTTTGGCCTTATCAAGGGGCCGACTGGTGGCCAGGCAAAACGGTTATAAACTTCAAGGTTGCGCCTCCAACCAGCTGGATGGCTAGATACTAAAACCTGTACGCTCTTCTCTCCACGTCGCGCGCATATTGTGCCAAAGCTGGAAGTGAGCGCGAGCAAAGCCTGGAACTTGATCTTGAACCTCGTCCGTCACTTAAGTTCGCGAGTTCAACCAGACCGAGCCAGCTTGGTGCCAGATGAGCAAGCTCTATGGGCTTCCGATGGCTAGAAGATTCATGGGCGCGCCAGACGAGCAGCCAATCGGAAGCTGGCGATGAGAAAACTGGCGCTCAATACTGTCAACAATCTCAACCTCCCCCAAACCCGCCCAAATGAGCCCATCCCGAATGAAAATCCTTATTCTCCTCCAGCTCAAACTCCCATTCAACCTGATACCTCGCCTCTTCGATCGAGCTCGAGATTTCGCGCTCTCTTGAATCTGTCGCCGGGTTGAGTTTTAAAAATAATCTCCCATTAGTTGTGAGCAATGCTGGAAATGCCCAACTGGTTGGCGGCTGGCGCACGCAGCCTGACATCTCACTGAGCTCGCTTCACCGTCGTCGCCGTCGCCGTCGCCGCCACGAGTCAGCTTGTCAAAGTTCGAGCGAGCGTCTGCTGTCGATCCACTTTGGCTTGGCTCGCTCGGAATCGCGATGAATATGGCAGAACTTGAACTAGATCAGCCTTCACCTCACCGTGAAAGTGCTAGGGGAGCTCGCATTCTAATTAGAGCGGAGTTTCAGTTTTTGGCCACATCAACTCGCGCGCCTTTGCAACCTTGATTGCGTGCCGCCGGCCGAGGAATCCAAGCTCGTCCGTTGGCGGCGGCGGCGGCGGCATCTGTTATGAGCCCAAATTTGCTCGCCAACCTGAATGCCTTTTAATCAAAACTGCAACGACTCTGCCACTCGGAACTTCCAATGCCGATTAGCATTCAGCACGCGATTAGCGAGTCTTCTCATTGAAATGGTGCAGCATTCGGCGAGAAGAGAGAAGAGGGAGCCGATTGGAGGGAAGAGTGAAAAGTCGGTTGCGCGACCAAGTGGGCAAGTTGCAAGCCGCGAGAGAGCAGCCGGCAGCGGTGCCCTCACAATGGTGGCAATGCTGATAATGACGATTACAATGACGCCCGGCCCGACAGGTAGGCCGCGGCGAGGGACTCTGCACTCGGTGGAACTCCGAGGGCCGGCAGCCGGGCGAACGGGACCTCAGTCTGGCCCACGCGCTTCCAAGCGGCCGGCCAGAAAGCTCGGAGAGGCCGCGAGGAGGGGGGGGGCAAGCAAGAGCTGGCTAACAAAATTGGAGATTACACAACCTCGACGGCGGATTGATATTGAAAGCAAACTAATGATTAACGTCCAGCCGCCAGGTAGAGTCTGGCGCGCCGACCCAATGACGGCTGCCATATAATTGCAGCGCAGAGTGAAGTTTGGGAGCTTCGGCGTTAGCTTGCAAACCGGGCGGCCGAATGGGGGAGCCGAGGCAAATGGGCTCAGGCGGCCAGCTCGGCCGCCGGTGGAATTGGTTTCCACCAGATTGCAAGCGCCGGGCCGCTTACCTCTGGACCTGGACGAGCGCGCTGCGCCCGAGCGAGCGCTTTGTTTAAGGTGCAATCCGACATGCAAGCGCTTCCATCCTCCTCCTCCTCCTGCCCTTCCTCTTGCCCGACCGCGCTCGCCCCAAGAGCAGTGCCACCGCCGCCGCCGCCGCCGCCAACAACAACAACAACAACAACAACAACGGCAACTGCAGCAGCAGCAGCAGTAGTTTGTAAATCTTGTTGAAGTGAATTTAAAATTATTATGAGCCAAGTGAGAGGCAGGGGGAGGGGCCAGCGGGCTGGCCGCTCTCGGTTGTTTGGCGGCGGCCAGACTGAGGCTAATCTGAGCGCCGCCATTGGCGCAAGTGGAAGTGGAAGTGGAAGTGGAGCTAGAAGTGAAGGTTGGCGGCCGAAGCGCTCGCAGCCTCGATGGCCGAGCCGATGGTTTGGGATGAAATAATATAAAAGAGGAGTTGCCGATGTGCAGGCAAGTCGACGGCTTTCGAGATTAGGGGGCTTCCAAGTCCAGCTGGCCCAGAGGCCGGCGCTGTTTGGCTCAGGGCTGGCCGAGCCAAGAGCAGGGCGGAGCGAAATTTGTGCGGGAGCGAAATAAAATTATTAATGCCGACTTTGAATGCACCTGAACTTGGATATTACGGCAACACTGCAAGCGGCGGCAGCGGCGGCGGCAGCAACAACAACAACAACAATGGTCTCGCTGGGCCTACACTTTCGGCCGACATGATGCGAGAGCGGCGAGCACACTGAGGACGGAAGATAATGGAAGCAAGATGGAATAATTTAACCTGCCGCCGCGGAGGAAGCCGCTTCATCATTTCCACCGGCGACCAACCGACGGACGCCGATTGAGTGAGCGGCTCCTCCTCGTTGGCGGCGGCTGCTGCGGCCTCCAAGCTGCTTGCGACCGATTTGCGGGCCGCCAGCAACCTGTTGCAGGCGCCTACCTGCCCGCCTGTCTTCCGATTTTGAGCGCGCGCTTGCTCGCGCCGATCACTCAGCTAGGCCCACTTTTCTGGCCGCGAATTCCTCGATCGGCTATTGTTATTGTTGCCCATTCCATTGTGCGCCGACCGGCGGTCTGACTCGTCCCATTGAGCTCTCTCGCCGTTTGAGTAGTTAGCTCGCTTGGGACCAATATGATTCCTGTCGGCCCATTGTGCCTCTCGCAGGGGACGGCCGGCCCACAGTAATCAGATGGCGGAGGCGCGATTTTGCTTGTTTTCTTGCGCCAACAGACAAGAGGTGGACGCCGACGAAGACGAGCCACAGATTTCAATCTCTCCGCTGGCCAAGCGAAATTTGGGCGCCTCCAGTCGAGGGTCCGGCCGAAAATCGACAACCGATCATAATCTTTCATGGAAAACTTTGGCCCCGCTCGCGGGTCAACGAGCGGCCGGGCTCGTCGGCGGCTGCTGCAGTTGGAGCAGCAGCAGGGAGCAGTTGCAAATGTGCGCCATCCGCCACTTTCCGGACGAACTCAATTAACCTGGGCTAGCTGGCTCCAGGAGCAGGAGCAAGGGAAGCGAGGGGGCAGCTTCGGCAGAGTTGCGCTGGTCGTCAGCTTGGCCGCCTTGTGCAGGCGAGCACAGCAGAGCGTTCAGCTTGCAATCGGGCCTGCATCAAGCACCATGCAGCCGCAGCGGCGGCCAGCACCACTTTCATTCTGGTGCCACACGCTCAGCGCCCGAAGGTCACATGGTGAACTCGGCGCTCGCCTCCAAGGTGAACTCACCCGCTCTTCTGTCCACCTTTCGCCTTTGCACCAGAATCGGGCGCAAACTTCTCTCGACGCTCGAATGGGAATGGACAACTCACCTGCTCCGTCCGCCTAGCGCCAGTCCCTCCAAGGTCAGTGCGGCGGCGCCCCAACGGGGCTCAGTGACAATAAGCCGAGCAAAACTGGTAGACTAGGCGCTGCGACCTGTCCGTCTTCTTCATGATTCCCTTCTTGTAATATTGCCTTATGGACCTGCTCAGCTTGTCGTAATTCATCTTGGGCTTGTTCTTTCTCTTGCCCCACAATTTGGCCACCCGAACCGAGTCCTCAATCTTGAACACTCCCTTCTGCTTGTCCAGCCAACGGATTGCGGTTGCATCGGCACAACCAGAGTCGACCTGCTGCAGCAACTCCTTGAGAAATTCCCAGAGATGGATAGGCGACGAGCGGTGAGCGGGGGGCGGCTGATTTTGGGCCGCTTGTGGCTGCAGCAACAACCCCTGCTGTTGTTGTTGCTGCTGCTGCTGCTGCCTGTTCACGTTGCCGCCCGAAAGCGAGTCGCGCTGGCTCAGGTGAAGTTGCTGCTGACTTTCACTGCTGGCCAGAGGCGAGCGCTCCTGCTTCACCTGGCGCCGGTTTACCTGCATGGCCGGCCGAGTGGAAGGCTGATAGAGCGAATGATCCGAGCTCGAGGGCGACGACGCGCTAGTTGAGAGCGAGGAGGAATCGGGCGACATGACGTAGTGCGAACAGGAGTCATAGGTCAGCTGCACCAGTTGCTGCTGCTGCTGCTGTTGGTTGTGCTGGCTGAATTGGTGACTCAAAGCTGTCGGCTGGTTCGAGACGAATGGCAGGTAAGTTTGGTAGTCGTTTTGGGGCTCAGAGTTTGGGTGGAGGCTCGTTTGCGAGCCCAGACAAGCAACTGGTTCGGGAGTTGGCGGCGCGCTGAGTATATCGCTAAATTCGTCGTCGATGTCGTAGTAGTAGCTTGCGATTGTATTTGTTGGCCCATGTTGCTGCTGCTGCTGGAGGTGGAGGTGATGCTGGTGGTGAAGGTGGTTGTTGTGGTGATTGGCTGGTCCGTTATTTTGGCTAGTTTGGATGTAAGCAGTGTTAGTTTGGCTGTGGTTCCGGTTGCTGGCTTGCTGGTGCTGATTTGGCTGCGTTTGCATGAGCCAAGTGCCTCGGCAAGGCGCCTGATAGACGCCCTCGTCGCCGGGCGGCGTTGGAGGCCCAGTGGCCATTTGCGAGAAGACTGGCGAGCCGCTCTTCATGGGCAGCCCTTGCGGCTGCTGCTGCTGCTGAAACTGGCACTCGGCGATCAGTTGTTGCTGGTGTCTGGCATGGTGATTGTTGCAACCCTGTTGATGGTGCTGGTTGTGGTTGTAGTCGGGGCTCAGTTGGTGCGCTTGGAGCTGGTGCTGGAATTGGGGCTCAGGCTGACCCTGATGGTGGATCGTGTGGGGCAGCAACATTATTGGCTGGCACTCCATCTTCATCTTGGAAGGGACTCGGCTAGACTTGAGCGCTGCAAGCTAAATGCAACCGCATTTGCAGCAATAACAACAACTGGGCTCGACAGACAGTCGCGCGCGTCAGTTCCTCTCGCTCCCTCGATCTCTCTCTCTAGTTGTTCGCTGGTCGGCGACTAGAAGTAAACTAGTTTCGCGCTCACCTGTACGAGCAAATCAACCAGCGCCAACAGAAACCATCAACTTGCTTATGCAGGAAGAACAAACTTGCGCGAATTTGTTGATAATAAGAACAACCTGCCGCTCCTGCTCCTCCCTCTGTTCTTCGCCTTACCTGCCTTCTCTCTCTCTCCCTGCAACTTCTATCCACCAGCGCTCACCTGTTGCATCTTCCTGAATCTCGCTGGCAGCCAGCAAAGATCGCGCACAAGCCATAGGCAAGTCGGCGCTGGATGCGCGCAGGCTGCGCCGGCCCAATTGGGCACTCGAGGTTGGAGAAGCAACATTTGGTAGCCTCGAAGCCAAGAGCGATCCTCCATAATACTGCTGGCACCTCCTCTCCACCAAAAGGCCAGCGGCCACCATAATGTGAGGTCGCGACATCTGGAGACGCTCGCACTAGACTTTGGGTTGCACGCCAGGCAACTCAGGTGGTTTTGTTTTGGTTTCATTTGATTCCGGATTTAAACCGACCAAGACCTGGCCCAAACATGGCGCAAATCAACTCACCAAACCTCTGGCTCCTCCATCTAGTCTCGCTGGTGTCGGCCGTTGGAGGCCAGCAATTATGGCAGCAGCGCGACAATTTCGACGAGATTCTAGCCAAGATTGAGCGAGTATCCTCGGACAACTGCGCTGTTGTGGATAGAAACCAGCTATTTCTGCCCATGTCATCTGTGTCACATATCCCTGACATCAAACAATTTGGCATCGATCCCATCTACCAAAATCGCACCAACCTGCTCCAAGTGCACAACGTCGCCCTAAACAGAGCCTTCTTCTACAGTTACATCCTGCAGAAGGCCCAAGATGAGGCTGAGCCGGGCTTCATGTACTATATGCTGTCTTCAACTGCCGACGTGTCCGCAAATCCGCACGTGAACTCGAGCGCAATCTACTACTCGCCCAATCGAGCATTCACACCCTCGTACAATGGCTTTTTCAATAAAACAATGCCCTTGTTTGCACCGAGAGCCTACAGGGTCGATGACTATAATGATCCCTATCAACTGAAGGGAATCTCAACCATGAACACAATTGCAGTGACCGACTTAGGTGCAATAAGATCCGAGATGAGGGATAGCAACTATACAACAGAAGTTTACAAAACTAACGAATGGTATTCGGCTTGGTTGCCAGATTTGACGATACGCCACGATAGTAAACCCACTTATAGCGTTCAAATTTCTCATTCTAACGGAACCAACGAGACCTTTGTGTTTCATGGGCCACCTGGAGCCTCAGATGAGCCAGGTCCAGTGAAGTGGCAGCGTCCCTATTACGACTGTGGTCGCACCAACAAATGGCTGGTCAGTGCCTCAGTTCCAATAGCTGACCTCTTCCCGCGCCATACCGGTTGGCGACACATTGAGTTGCCCATTTACGTGGCTGCGAGTGTCATTGAGATGGATTTTGACCGGTTGGACATCAATCAGTGTCCCTCAAATGATGGAAATAATGAGCCGAACTATTTTTCAGACACAGCAAAGTGCAGGAAGGAAACAACCACCTGCGAGCCAATTCATGGCTATGGTCTGCGGCGGGGTGGCTACCAGTGTCGCTGTAAACCCGGATTCAGGTTGCCTAAACATATAAAGGGTCCCTATTTAGGTGAGTTGATCGAAAGAGCAACCGATTTTGAGTACAAGCAGGGATTCTCTTGCCAGAAGATTGAAAATTTAGCCGTGAAAACACAGAATGTTCAGTCGATGGCACAGAAAGATAGAAACAAAATCATAAACAGGATGGAGACATTGACTGGTCTATCGAGAAACAATAGCATTTCGTTCAGTAGGTTTGACATTAACCAGGTTGCAGAGAAATTGCGCAAACCGATAAGTGCGGATGAATGCCAAATGCTTCTGAACATTGATCCCAGCAAGCTGAGGCTACCGGGAAATATAGCCTATGGTAAGGAGGTGCAATTTGAGAATCAAGCGAGGGCGGCGCTCCGAGTTTCCCATTTCATCTCTTCCTTCTTGCAGGTAGTCGAGTCGAAGGAGATATTTGCAGAGTTTAGAGTTCCAGACAGACCTCTCACGAAGGACCAGGTTATTGGCGAGGCTCTCAGTACCTTGATAGGTGATAGGCAGATTCAAGGTATTGGAATTTGGTTTGATCGAAATCAGTTCAGTAGCCAAGGAGTAAACAATTACTTCGCACCCTATGCTTACAGGTTGGAGAGGAATGCAAGAAACTTTTTTGTGATGGACATGGCCTCTAAAAGTCCGAACGCCGACGATCATTACACTCAAAGCGAGTCATTCCAAAAACTCAAAACTAGATGGATGACGAGCACAGAGACACTTGACACTTATACACTAAAAATAAACATAAGATTCAATTCAAGCGGGCTCAACCTGATCCGATACGACAGGTACCCATTGCAATATAGGGTTGCCCAACTAGAACACGGCTACTGGTCGGAGCCATTCCACGATTGTGGCCCACATAACCAGTGGTTAATCAGCTATACAAGCCCATTTTTCGGCTGGGATAAACTCAAAATCAAGGTTGAATTCAAAGGGGTCGTTGTGGTGAATCTTAAACTTGGCGAGCTCGACGTGAACCAATGTGATGCAGAGGACTACCACGTTGGAAACGCGTTCAAGGATACGCACAAATGCGACAGGAAATCGACCCGCTGTATTCCAGTTCCAGGAAGAAAGTTCGAATCCGGTGGCTACAAGTGCGAGTGCCAGCAAGGCTACGAGTATCCTTTCAACAACCCAACTACCTACATCGACGGCCAAATGATGGAGGCAGAATACTTGAACGTCCTCCAACAAAGGCCGTCCAGGTTCGACCACCTAGCCTGTCGACTGGCCAGCTGAGAGTAGGGTTCCATCGAGCAACGAGGATCGAGATCTCATGGCAGAATCCAATAAAGATTAGATGCAACCAGTTCCTTCGATTGGTGGCCAAATAAAAGTTGTAATGATCAAGAGTTTTGATTGCACAGTTGAGAGGAAGAACCCTTCCTTGTCTATTGCCAGAGGGCAGCGCCAGTGTCTCGAATGTGGCGCAACTTTAATCTACGAGTTTCGACTGAATCCCACGGACAGACGCGTAAGTTCTACGTCCTTAGCCAGGAAGTTAACTACGCGGATCTCTATCACTAGGATCGCTCGTACTTTCTCAGCTCAAAACACCTATCGTGTCTTCTTAGTCCCAGAAACATCAGATGCTTGCTTAGCTGCGGAAACATCGGCAGCCCTCTTTTCGACGAACCTTTTTGAAACCGGAGCAGTCGGTATCACTTTAGCCTTGACCGGTTCAGAGTTGGCAACTATGTTCGATGCAATATCGGTCGTCTGTCTAGGAGCTATCCTCGGAGCCTCAGTTCGCATTGCTCGCAAGGGACGCGACAGTGACCTAGAGCCTGAACGATGGCCACCCCAAATAAGACCTTTGGCGAACAAATTTCGGATAGATTCAGCCTGAACTTTGGTCCCACGCGCCAAATAGCCGCCGCCTAGTAGCATCAAGATCGGGCACTTTTGGCGTTCAGTTGCCCATGAGAATACACGCTCGTCGCGCCTAAACAGGGCTTCATCAGAGAGGCTCATCAATCCAAGCTGGTCGTCGCGCAAAACGTCTTGGCCAGCAATGTAAATGATGACCGTAGGCTTGAACTTGGAGAATGCAGCCTCTAAGGCCTCCTCAATCTTGAGTAGATAGGTTTCATCGCCAGTGAAACGGCCGAGCTCAACTCTAAGGTCGATCCCTCGATCTGCAGCCAGATCTGGAGGCTGTATGGTGACATTGAAAACGTCTAACACGAAAACCATCTTTCTCCTCTTCGGCTCAAGCTCAATAATGTCTCGCTCTAGGCCAGTCGCCTGATGAGCATCCAAGTCGATGATCATGAACTTTTGGAGCGGATGCCGCCGCCATACATATTTCATGGCCAAGCAAACATCCGAGAACAAGCAAAAGGTCCGTCCATCACTGGCGGAACTTTGGTGAAACCCGCCCCCCAAATTGATGGCCCATCCATGTTGCATCGCCAAAAGGGTCGCATAGATAGTGCCGGCCACCTGCCATCTCAGGGGAAGAAGAAGGCGAGCTTCGATGGCGCACATTGGAACGAGATTAAGCAGCCAAATTTCGGTTATTCGCGCAATTAACGATTTATTCTCATGTATTCGCGCAACATAAGCGCCATGGTGGTGAATCTCGAGCTCCTCTAGGCTTATTGGCCGATTTGGTGACAAGTATCTAAGTCTGCGGGGTCTTATGTGATCTTCGTCGCCCTCCCGGTGGGGCTCGTCGTAGTGCCTGAGTCTTGCATAATTTGTGTCCATGAACTCGTCGTTCAAAAGATTTGCCATCTTCGAATACTTTTTGGTGTCGAAATGATGCAGGAGCTCGAGTCCGGCCATGTAAATATTGTATTTATCACTATAGACGATTGGCAAATCCCGTTCTGCGTTGAAGGCTTTCATAGAGAACATGGCTTCTTTTATAATTACAGTCTTGCCAGCACTCCGGGGACTGTTCGACCTGCCAGAGGTTTCGGTAACATCATGGTTGGACGGCTCAGTGTTTGTTGGGGCCTTCACTTCAGAGTGGTGACGGTGAGCTCGTTTTGCATTAGCTTTATGACCATTAAGACGTTTGTGTCTTCCAGTGGCTCCCATTTGGCTCTTTGTCTAAAACCAATCACTTGGTTGATCAGCAAGCAGCTCGATGAGTTGGGCTGGGAGCAAAACTTGATCCTGCAATCAAGCTGCAACCCGATAATCAATGGTCAGATGGGTTGGGCATTTGAACATTAGATTAAAATGAACGAGACGATTCGGCATCATGGAAGAAAAGCGCCTGTTTTCAGAGATCTTCTGCTCAGCAAGCAAGCACATCCAGTAAAGTGAATGACCATTGCTTTTCTCCCCAGATTTAGGCTAGTTTAACCAACCGCCACTCTTTGGTTTACTGAATCAATTTTCATTCTCATTCTAGTCAAGAACTAGGCTCAAGGTTGCTGAGCTGCAACGATAAGCAGGTGTAAATAGAGGATTGTCAATGACGAGAGTTGAAAATTCTAGAGTTCTTGTCTGCGGGCCCCAGCTTGCTAGAAACTTGTATTTACGTCATGGATTGCGATTTGAAGCTTGGAGCACAATCTGACCCCGACGGATGTTTGCAAATGCAGCGAGGTACCCCTCTAGACAAACCCTCTCCAACCTGTTCGAGGAGACTACCGCGATCAAGTATGGCTCGCCCGAGAGTTGGATGCGCTCCTAGCCATTGGTACTCTACATCGAGATTGAAATCGGCGAACACCCCTCCCACAATCGGGGCGCTTGGCTAGTTATGAGGTTAGAGATGAGTCAGAGCCATGGTGATACTGAAGTGAGGCTGTAAGGATTGATAGTCAGCATACGGAGTAGTGGCTCAGCCGGGGCTGTGTGATACTAGAAGGCTCCGACTCACACGAAAACGCTCATTTTGTTCGAACAGACAAAATTTTGTAGCGTTCTCTTTGCGGCGAACTAACACATCTGGGATTTTTTAATTCTTATCGGATTGTATTCATATCTAACCGAATCTAAGGTAGAGTTTCTTAGAATATTACAGATAGTCAACAATATGCCTGACACACAGCAACCAAGTGACAGCGATGCTTGCCAATTGAAGGCTGGGCATCCTCCGGCAGTCAAAGTCGGCAACATGAGGATTGTTCAGAGGACACATTCGACTTCGTCGAATCACAGTGATAAGGGTGATGATGATAAGAGTAACACTGACTCGTGCGTCCCCTCAGCCTGCTCATTTGCTCCCAAGACTGTTGTCAAGACCGCAACAAGTGGCGTACCCGATAACACTGTGCAGAGCGTCCCAGAAGCAGTCAAACAGTTCCACGAGAAGCCATGCGTGTCTCATGACTTCCGTAACCATGCAAACAAACCTAACGTTATCCAGCAACCCAAAAAATAGAATAACGGCTTCCTCTGGATTGGTGTTGGTTGGAGAGGATCTATGATCAGGTCTCCGACCAGCCGTGATGCATATCTGATAAGTCCAACCATTCAGCCTCCAATGAAACTGCCGATGGTCAGGCCATTGAATGCATTCCGGTCTAATAACCAACATATCTGAGATGGTAATCGATTAAAAATTTCGAGAACGAAAATAAAACTCGCTAATTCCTCATTGTATTTGTTCCCAGCTCTTCGGATTGGTTGTGCAGCGTAATGTCTCGTATCTCATGTAAGATGAGCCTGTCCATACTATGACCGGCCTAAGCATCTATCGATTGAGATTTTTTGATGGGATATCTCTCGGGTCTAGAGCAAGAGTGTCACTGAAACGACCCTACTTGACATGCCCTATTAATCAATTTCTTCCAATTCGTTGCTCTGATTCGAACACCAAAACAAATGGGACTTAATTTTGCGAGATGCGATGGATAGCTCACAAGTCAAGTTCGGCTGATTCATACTTGTTACTCGAATATTGACCGGGAATGGCCGTGATGAACCAAAAGGTAGCTCGCCAGCAGGAGGGAAACCGATGTCTTTGGTTTATGAAATAAATCGAAAGGAAAAATAAGGACAGCTGGGCTTTGAAGGTGAAGAAGACTATGTGTCTGTGCGGCACGGGATTCCCGACAAAAGACTAGATATGGTCCCACGAAAATTAGGGTTCAGGTTTTCCCTCATCAGCTATAACATACTTTCCCAGACTCTTTTGAACAATCACAGTCATCTTTACACAAATTGTAATCCCAAAGATCTCGAATGGCCGGGCAGAGGCCACAGAATAATTTCTGAACTATTACATGATCGAGCTGATATTATCTGTCTTCAGGAGGTTGAGAGCGAGCATTTGCAATCATTGTATCGACCCAGATTGGCTAGGTATGGATATGAGTGTTTATATAAGAAGAAAACTGGCTACAAAATTGACGGTTGTGCAATCTTCTACAGAAGCAAACTCTTTCGTGTACTAGAATGTAAAGGGGTGGAATTTAACAGGACAGATGTTAGCCAAATACTGAACAGAGATAATGTCGGTATAATCGCTGTTCTCAAGCCCAAGGTCCAAACCAGATCGAAGTCCTCACAATTAGTCATAGCGAACACTCATCTCATCTTCAATCCAAAGCGCTGCGATATTAAACTAGCTCAATTGGAATTATTCTTATCAGAATTGAACCAAATATCTCTCATCGACCATGAACACATTGGAGCCAAATGTTGCCATCACCCAACTATTTTGTGTGGGGATCTGAACAGCGCACCAGACTCTGGTGTAAGCAAGTTCATCATAAACCCAACTGCTTTCCGTGATGGCGTTGAAGATCGAAATGAGAGACTTGTTGTGAGCGACGAAGATCGATGCATAGAAGATAGTCCAAGAAATGATGACGTCACTGAGAAGATCCCCGTAGATGCCCCGAATCATTCGTTCATGTTCAAATCGGTCTACCCGACCCAAAACAAAGAGGGTACCTCCTACGTATCGACATTTTCAAACTGCATTGTCGACTACATCTTCTATACCCCGAAGCTACGACTGGAGTCCTATCGAGAGCTACTCACAGTGGACGAGCTTAGAGAGATAGGTCCCATACCAAACTCTGAGTTCCCTTCCGATCATCTAACATTAGAAGCCAAGTTTACACTCGAATGAACCTAGAACGGCCGGGGCCGGTTGAGGGTGCTGTTTCCGTTTGAACCATCTTTACAAACTGGTAGTTTAATCGGTGCTATCAGGTCGAACTTGTAAGACCCGCCCACCTCCGTTGCTCGCCCGATGAGTGTGGGCAGTGGTTGTCTGTACGGACTTAAAATTAAAGAGAAGAGAACTCTCTCATCTGAATCCAGTCAGAGGAACCAAGAACAGATATAATCCTATTTCTAGTCCCTCTGTTAAGAATCTCCGAAAATCTGGAATTCTCTTATTTCGTTAATTCCGCTTTGTCCCTTTAAACTCCGGGCTCTAGCCCCAACATTCAAACTTGAATGGCCTTTCGATGAGAAATGGCGAGCAGAAACGTTTCTGGGGAGCTCAATTCTGCTCTAATTCTCGAAATTTACGCTTTTGCTGTTTAGCGAGATTTCTGCGAAAAACAATCATGGCTCTGGTGTTGCTGTCAATTGTTATGGATCAAAGGGGCCTAGCCTTTCAAGAAGAGATGTATTCACGACTAACAATAAATATCCGTTCAAGAATTACTTCATACATCAGTTACCAGTAGAGGCACCGCCTTTGTGGCGCGCTTACGAGACGGCGCGAGGAAGGTTGCTTTGTATTTCAGGTAATTTGATTTTCCTCTGTCATACATCCTATTACGAAAGCCCCTACGACCGAAGATAAAAATTCAGCTCGTGTATAGTTGTACGTATGTTGTATGTGTAATCGGCTTCTCGGGCTGGAGCTCCATCGAATCCTGCGTTGCATCGATTCTTAGAGAGAGAAAGAGAGATCGCAATGCACAGCAACACTTTGTTCCAAGAGATACGATGATTCAAGTGCCACTCGTTGGATAGTTCATCTGGCTCTAGATCTTAATTTAAGTTTGTGCTAGTGACATCACTAATGAGACACCCGCAGCCAGATTAATCGTAGCTAGAGGCATTAGACCACTATCCGTCGCTCTCTATGCTGGAGGAGACATTTAGTTGAAGCGATCAGAAGTTTCAGTCATCAATCCAACAGTTTTCGGAGCTCTCAGAATGGAAGGGATCTCGCTCAAATTTGTGCACCGGGAGTCTAACTGACGTTAGCCAGTTTGGACTATCGCTGATTGGGTTTTGGTGGGAACTAACTGGAAGTGGGGTGGCGCCAACTAGGAGCTCAGGCAAAAAGTTGGCGCTGCGAATCTTACCCGACCTATATCAACGGTTGCTCTAGTTTAAAATCGCCCTAAACCATGCTAACTCGATTACCATTACCACTGCCGGAACAAAATAGTGTCAGATAGAAACAATCCTTGCGATCCACTTGAGCCAGGGCGAGAGGAACAATTGGAACGAAACACGCACGAGCTCTCCAGGTGGATGGGCCGCCTGTGTGGTTGCGTAAATCCTTCAGACTCAATGGCCGGTTGCTCCGGTAAATGAGCCGAATGAAACTTGTTATTCATCAGCGGGGAAACTTGTTTTCCCCGCCCAACAACCTAAGGGACGATTACTCATGCTTGAGCTAAATCGGCCCGCTTGAAGCTCAACTGGGCATGATAACTTGAAGTTTGGAAGTTAGCCAGCTTTTGTTCGTTCCATGGAGCAGAAGCTGACGAGAACCGACGACGAGTACGTCGGTACTCTGCCTATTGGGTTGTTCACTTGTTTGGGTGTGCTCACGGTCGTGTTTGACTCACGTTTGTTGGTGCACGGCTGTCATTGTGGCTTTGCTAGCGCATGCCAGCCGGGGGACGGCAGCGGCCAGAGAAACTTCCATTTGCTTCGAAACCAAGTGAGCTACATTCTGACTCACAGTCCACTGTCTCGATCTATACTCGCCGACATTCGTTCAATTTCAACAAACCAGAAAAGTCTCACCTCCGGCAGTTGTCAATTTTTCGAAATCAATCAGGTTTACCCAAGAAACAGTATGGCTCCAGTTCTAGGCTATTGGGATCTTCGTGGTGTAAGTTTGAGAGAGTGGCAGATCTGCACTAAATTCGGCTGAAAGTGTTCGAAACCAAAACCAACGCTAACGCGCCCTCCCTTAAACCGCAAACTCTCAATGACAGTTGGCGGCGCCCATCAGGTACCTGCTTGAGCACGTCGGCGCGGAATACGAAGACAAACTTTACAAGTGCGGACCACCGCCAGATTTCGATCGCACCCAGTGGCTCAATGACAAGTTTAACCTCGGATTAGACTTCCCGAACTTGCCATACTACATCGATGGCGATGTGAAGTTGAGCCAGAGCATTGTCATCATGCGCCACTTGGCCAGAAAGCATGGCTTAGTCGGAGAGACTGAGGCGGAGACATTGCGCGTTGAGCTGGCTGCGGCCCAAGTGAGCGACTATCACATGGACTTTGTCAGAATTGTCTACAATCCGCAATTCCTTGAGCTCAAGAAGGACTATCTCGCGGGCTTGCCAAACAAGATGAAGCTCTTGACCAAGTTCTTGGGCGATCGCAAGTTCATTGCTGGTGATAAGGTCACTTACGCCGACTTTCTCCTGTTCGAATACCTGGAGGGTCAATCATACCTTGTTGAGGGTTTGCTGAAAGATTACCCAGTTTTGGAGGCCTTCCACAAGCGTGCACTTGCTCTGAAGGGTATCGACAGTTATTTCAAGTCGCCAAGAGCAATCAAATTTCCATTCAACGGTGCACCAGCTTTCTTCGGCGGAGCATACTCGGATCAACTTTTGAAGCAGTAGAACTATCCTTGCAACGTCTTGTCGCTTCTCTTATCATAAGAGTCTCACGGATAGACTTTAAAAAAACAATGTAGCTCGGCTATGTTTTACGACTCACAAATTCGAGCAATAAAGATCAATACACGAACTTCCGCTAGACTTTCTAATCTTCACGATCTTTGGGTGACGTAGTGCTCATGTTGTTTTGAATACGCTCTATGAGGGCGATCTCGAACGAGTCATCCTGTTCCATGACCGGCAGTCTGTAATATAATGAATTTAAGATCTTTCTCCGAAGAAAGATGATGGATAGAGAGCGATCTCAACGCAAGAAATTAGTGTTCGATTGGGTCTACCCGACCCAAAACAAAGAGGGTACCTCCTACGTATCGACATTTTCAAACTGCATTGTCGACTACATCTTCTATACCCCGAAGCTACGACTGGAGTCCTATCGAGAGCTACTCACAGTGGACGAGCTTAGAGAGATAGGTCCCATACCAAACTCTGAGTTCCCTTCCGATCATCTAACATTAGAAGCCAAGTTTACACTCGAATGAACCTAGAACGGCCGGGGCCGGTTGAGGGTGCTGTTTCCGTTTGAACCATCTTTACAAACTGGTAGTTTAATCGGTGCTATCAGGTCGAACTTGTCAGATCGCCTTGCTTGGTCTCTGTGTTATAATACGATTTCAATCTTACATGCCATGCAACAGAGGATACAGCTGATACACTCTTGAATTGGTGGATCGTATTTCTCGGTATGTAGTATATGTCTAGGTAGACAGCGATTGTGAGATGATAAATTTAGAGTAAGGAAAAGGTCGCTCGAGATCGTGATAGATGCTGATTGATGGAACTTACCGTTATCATATAGAGGGATTCTCGAGTATCGAATTCCTTCACGGCGTAACTGGTTGAGCTTGGCATCCTCTACCCATTGTATGCACTGTGACAATGGGGGTTCATGTAAGTCTAGCTGAAGTTTGTCAACTAGCTCATCGTAATCAGAGCCATGGAAGGCTATCACGTCTTTGGTTATTCGATTGATAAGATTTGGCTCCGAACAATGGACTGCTTTAAGGATACCAACAGCGGCAGTTGTGTGACGATCAAACCCATGGCCAACTTGGTCGGCATGACACCTGGTGCGATCCTCGAACAGTATCTCACGAGGTTCGCTAGTTCTTCTTAAATGAAGTGATTTCAATTCATTCAAACGCTGCTTACCGCACTTGTTTGGAGACTTGAAGTCACTCTTGTATGGAGATTTATAGTCTGCAGTCGGAATCAATTGCTCTCCAGGTCTAATCCAGAATATCGGGCCATCGTTGCTTTCTTGGGGTGAGCTCATCTTCAAAGAGCTCATTTCTCCCCAAGGTGAAACTAATCTTGAGAATGGTGATTCTTCAATCATATCCAAAAGCTCCGGAAAATAACCCCCGACTTCCTCGTGAACTGTTCCAACAAGTGAGATCTGATTGAGCGGACCGAATCTAAAGGTGCCATTACAGTAATTCCGGTGTACATTTTCTCTGTATGCCGACATTGTTGTTGTTTCTATATCTGAACCCGAATGTCCCATCAGTCCCATCTTGACAGACAAATGCGGATTTGAGTCAGCAAAGTACTCCATGAGATCTGGTAAGTATGAAGCCGCATTGTGTACTATCGATAAAACATACTTGGCTACTCCCTCTGTATCCTCTTTGAAAGCCTCGTTTAAGAATTCGCGAGCTATAGCCTCCATCTCTGGCGCGGAGAAATGAGCTATTTCATCAAAATACATATGCAACGTCTTTGCTCCTCCGTTAGGATGCTCTTCTACCTTATAAAATCTTTCATACTTGCAATAGCTGAGATCACTACAGGGCAAAATTTTACGGGGCATGAGTATTGATAAACGGACGCTATCATCAAGTTGTTCCAATTTACATGAGAGGTACTGGTCGAGTTTACACTGAATTCTCACATTTGAATAGCTAGCCATTTTCTTTTGTTTTGATTGGTCTTTGGTGCTGAGTGATGAGTTATCTGTATCAAATGAGGTTTGTGCGCGGAGATCTGTCGCCCTATCGAGAGCTGTTTTAGGCTCTTGAATTTGATCTCCAGCTTCTATGCCAGCCTTTTCATTGCTTAGAGAGCTGAATTTGAGTGAGGGAGACGATGATTGTGAGTATAGCTCATCAATCGATGGACGCCACTGGCTTCCGTCGTTACTATTGCCCTCATGGCCAGATTGATTATCGTTGCATGAGCCAGGATTACCCGAACTGTTCAAATCCTGATCCGAAGTGTTTAAGGATCCATTTGCTGAGATTCTAGAATCTGACTGGGACTGAGGAGAGTGTTGATGATTACCTCGGTCGACAGGCGGTCGTTTCTTAACGGAGAGTCTCTTATGCGTGTTAGAATATTCTTGTTGTTTAGTTGTTCCGAGGTTCATTCTCTTACATGGTGGAACGAGTACCAATGACTCTGTTGATGTTCGTTTTGATTCAACATGTTCGCATTTTAGTACCGTTGTGGTTGGTCTTGTTATCCCATTAGTAGAAGATTCAGAAATACCAGTGCTCGTGGGTGAATTATGGGTTCCTGGGTGGACCTGGTGGTGCTTCAACGGAAGATGATTGCTCATGCTCTTCGGTAGTCGACATTTGCTGGTACTCTGAGATTTGCTTCGACTGCTGACCATATCCATGATGATGACGTCGATCTATCTATCAATAAGGTTGGCATATGTTGATCAGAAGCCTCAACAAAGACACCGGTGGATTAATTTATTACGCAGTCCCTCGTGTTTCATGTTCCAAGACGAAGCTCGGGCTAGGTGAGATCAACACAGATTCTCGATATTGTTTCTTGTCCGGTGAAAAACATAATCATGAATATCTGCAAACGCATGCATAGATCGGTGACATATTCATCGAGGATATCGCCCGATCCTGGTTGCAAATGATGCGGGCAAGCTTGATCTATCTCTAGTGTCCGAATAAAGTGAATAAAAATGGATAGTTCACTCAGAGAGGTGGGACAAGGTTTTGATAATAGGATATGATCGTTGCCAATCAGGCCATGTGACTCGAGCGCGAGTTAAAGTAATAGACGTGGCTATGAATCTGATCCTCATGAATCTATTGTTTCCTGCAATAATTCCATTTATTTTTGTCATATATTTTCCACACTTTCGTCCGCAACAACTGTACATCATCAGAGTGGGAGATGCAAGAGGTGGGGGTGCACAAGTGTTGTTCCAAAATACAGTATCGTATATACTTTCAGGAACGAGTAATCCTCACGCTAGAGGGAGCTTGTCGTAGTTGAGAATGCGCTTCCACAGTCTGCCGTTGGCTAGCTCATGGCTCCAGTGTTTATTTCTGTAACGAGGCTGCGTTTACTTTGTATAGTTCGCCCGACTCGTGTCTACGAAAGTGTGATTACCGATTTCGTTTCGAGACACGATACAGACGTGATCCGTTTGTTGGCAAGATATTTATTTTGGGTCTTTGATTTCGTTTCCTTTTACGATTTTTACTCAACGCAACACGCTTCACACGTCGTCAAAGAATGGTTTCAAGTTGGATTCTGAGGGACCATCTTTTATGATGGAACAGTTCGCAACCCTTGGACATGAGTGTGTGATGTGCTGCTCGGTTTTTGTTGCTCGTGAATGGTCGCTGTGCTAGCGCGAGATTTTTCGAACGCCGAGAGTGGGCAATTGCGACTATGGATTGGTTGCATCTGTTCTTACTTTTCAAGAATGGTATGTACTCACGACTATAATAAATAGAGGAGTATCCCTATGAACAAAAGGCATGTCCGAAACATTAAACACTCGAGAGCATCGAAACGCTAACAAACATAGTGCACTCATATTATTGACTCGTTAGAACAAGCTTCTGGTACCCAACAATCGATTGACCTGATATCATGGCAAAAGCCAAAACTTATTCAGTCTTTCGAGAGACTGGTTGACACCATTGCAGTCCACAGTCGAGAAGCTCCCGAACCCAAGCAGCATTATCAACATATAGCTCGCGACATTCACTTAGATCAAGATCTGCTAGATATATTGCGAATTCAGGATCTCTTTCTATCACTAGGATTCAAGCTAGCCTTTACATTCAATTTTATAGCAAGTTGACTTCAAATCCAAGAAGATGGTTCTGAGCGAGAGAATGGTAAAGAAGCATCTAAATGCTCTAAGCAAGAGATACCCCAACAGAGGCTTATTGCCAGGAGTTCTTAGAACTTTGCTCATTTTCAGTATCGGGATGATAACCATGCCTTTAACTGCTTACTATGTATTCAGCTATCTCTCACATGGTTCGTCCGTGATTGGCGCATCAGCAGCAATCATTACGGTGCACATAATTCTGGCTGCATTTGTCTACAAAGCTATAAAAGAGCCAACAGCCGAGCTAGAATTGAAAGAAGAATGAACCACATCTACGGAACCCTATGTTTATCCAAGACTTGCTGATTTAGTCCGGCTCAATTTATTCTATACCTAGTGAATCTAAGGAGAATCAACCTTGCCAAGTCAGCAGCAACAGCTCATAAATACTTAATAGACTGTGACTCCTTGTCGATCTATCCAACTTGAATAAGTGATTCTCATCCCCTTGATGCGCCTGATAAGACCTCTAGGTCCCGCATTTCCCTGACTCCCACTTTCTATTGTCCGAGGGGCACACTTGTTTTGTGTTCAGCCACTTTTGTATGCAATGCATATGGAAAACTCGGGAGCATTTTCCTCATACAATTGAACACCCTCTCCCCCCCCCCCTTAACTGTCGTCTCTTCGGTCGATTGATATTCAATGCACTTGTCCATTACACTATCGCGGCGTACGACGCAATGAAGTTATGTCGTGTGCCCACAAAGCCGCCGCCACCCAGATAGCGAATCTCCCTCTCCCACTGTTTGCAGGACAATCGACGCAATCTACTTGTTGTGATGAGTCGCAGTTTGAGCCTGTTGATGATGGTTGGCTTCCGTCGTCAGGATCGAGTTTCGGCGCAATTTATCTTCGGGGGCGATGTTAGCAAGATCAAAAGTTTGGTTGTTCTTTTCGATGCAGTGCAGGAAATATCGCATTACATTAGGTAACAGTGCACAAAACCGAACCATCCAGCTCACGATACTGTCGAACTTGAAACTCGTCTCACTCTTCAATTAGAGCATCTCTTCGTCTTCGGATTCTCTCATTAAAACACATCCATATTGCTGAACTCGTATAATCAGATGAGGCGTTGTGAGTCGGTTCTGATCAACACTTTAATCAACAACTCTAGAGTGTGGCGTTTGATCTAGAGTCTTACTGAAATCTTCACCTCTTCACAATTATGATTGGTTTGCTGGCAGACATCTGCCTGCCTGGTCTCCTCAGCTGTGGCGCTGCTAGATGAGCTCTTCTTTAGTTTAAGACTGCCCTCGTTAGTGTAGAAATGGTCACTTCCGTTTATAGCGTGCTTCATCTCGTTTATGCCCGCGTAGTACAATAACCTCTCGAATGAATATTTTTCAAAAGTTAGGAATGGAAACTCGATTATGTGGACCAGTACAAAGGAGAGAATAAAGGTCATAACCAAGTAGGATAGTGCCAAGTGGATAACTAGCGTGTGACTAAACGCGAAGAGACCCCTAGTTTGGGCAATAAACACAGACATCAATGGGATATGGATCAAATAAGCAACGAACGAGAGCCTACTCAAGTGAGCGAAGATATTCAGGCCAAGCAAACGATTTAGCAAGCTACCTCCTGACCCACAAAAGCACACTATCGGCTCGGCAGTGGTCTCTTCTAACAAATTCGACTCTTGAATAGGTGTGCCTGAGTTCCAGAGGCTTTTGCTCATTGGGCCTTGTTTACACGAGCAGCCGTGCTGTTCGGTTGCATTTGTCATTATATAACTCGTATTACGACATCGTTTGCCCCTTCGATGTCCACATGACACCACCAAATGAGCGAGTACAAGCGACCAGGCGAACCTGAATAGAGCAGCATAGAGAGCTGCCAGAAATCTTGTCGGAAGATGAGAGTTGTTCCATTTGTAGGGCAGAAAAACCTCTGCTAGAGCCACCAAAGTGGCGACGAGACCAGTTAGGGTCGCCAAGGACCTGTTGTTACTTTGGCGGTTTATGAGAGAGATCCTATCACTGGAGGTCAACCATTTGCCTACGAGCATACCAACCATGTAGGGAAGTGCATGGGTCAGTGGCTTGGTCATAATTAAGTTCCCAAACTCCCGCCGACTCCTATTGGTAGAGATATCACGCGATTTATGATTAGTTATGAGTCAAGCCTGCTATTCAATCATGCGATTGATCCTGTTGGTACTTACTCTGGGTCGGAGTTATAAAATAGTAGTGTGGGTGGGAGGTTCTGGACGTAAGTGGTGTAGAAAACGGAGGTAATTGAGTATGCACCAATGAAGGCAGCTATTGTGTAGCCGATTCGACGATACTTGTACAGTAGGAACATGAGGATGGGCGCAAACAGGAAGAGTTGCATATCGGCTGCAATGTACCAGTAATGAATGAAACACATCTGCCTTGTGTCGATGAAATTGGCAACATGCAATAGGTGTCGCCACCAATTCTGACTACAACTCTGATGCGATTTGTGGGTGGCTTCGAACCAGAGCGGCCCATCACCATAGTGGTAGGCGAACATGGTCAAGGCAATTACGAGCATGGTGGCTGGCGTCATGCGCACGTAGCGATGAACATAGAAATGAATCCACCTGAGGGCGCGGGATGGCTGCACTACCTGTCCCGCTTCCTGCTTCTCAAAACGCAGCTTACGTACAAAGCTTAAGCTAAGAAGAACACCACTAAGGAAGAAGAAGGTTTCTATGGCTAAGCTTGCCTGTGCTACAGTTTGAAAGAGGAAGTCCTTCGGCGCCTCGCGAGTCTTGGTCAATCGTTTGGTGGCTCGGGGGTCGAGAGTTATATATGAGTTTGCAATCACAACCCAGCACAAACTTAGGACCCTGATTCCGTCAAGACATCTGATTACTAATGGATCGTGCTGAACATTATTAGTCTGCTCCTTGCTCAGCTGACGTTGTGATTGCTCAAGAGTCGTGTCTCTGGACATCGATATTGAGCTCTTGTGTTTGAAGTAGAGCTTGTAATTTGTTATCAGAGAGAAGGACATCCAACTCCAATGGCTGTTCAAATCCTGCTTGAAATTTTTCTTACAGTATAAGGTCTCATGATCGATGCGCGGTAGCAAGACAGGTACTTTGGTTGGTGCTAGTTTATCTTTGTTTCCGCTCGATATACTTATCATCACTATCTCTTTTCTTCGCGAGCGATTCAGTCTCCTTTTTGAATAGTCCATCAACGTAGCCCCAATTACAGTTGCTAGCACAGATGCGAACACTATTCCACCGATCAACTGAGTTCGTGTTATCGGCTGGGTTTGTTTAATGCGACAATTTGGGATTGTTATGTTCAATCTAAGACTAGAGCTCAGGGCGTCAGAGATTGAACTAACGTCTGAATCGGCACACGTTGATGGAACGCAAACTCCAATGCGAAACTTCATGTAGTAGAACATGGGACTCAAGCGTGAAAACTGGTCGTCCTTCATGTTCAAATAGTTATCAAGGGCATTGGTAAGGCGATGAGATGAGATGAACAATTGATTGATTGTTAGTTGACGAGTAATCTCATCCTTGGTAAGCCCAAATTTCAATGCAAACCTCACTTTTATCGGTCAATGAGAAAGAAGCTAACTTACTTTTGAGTAGTTTCTTCTATTTGCCTCCTCTTGGAACATTCGTTCCACCCGATCTGCGGGAGGTTTTGGTGGTAAGAAAGGAGATACATTGACAAGACAGTATTTGCCCTGAGTTGGACTAACACTAGTTTGTTGAGAGTCCTGCTGTCCGACTGGCGGGTTCGCGCTGGCCGAAGAGGCGAACACGGTATTCAAGCACTCATCGTAGGACCCAAGAGCTGTAAAACTGCCTTCGAAAATTCCCTCAGGTACCTTCCCTGATGAGTCAATCATGCGCAACGCCCATGGTTCAAATTGGCGAAGGGCAAGCGCCATTCTTAGCATGTCATACGAACAAGGGCCCGATAGCTCGACCATTTGGCTTGTGCGAATCAATTGTGGTATATGTGGTTCGAAGAGATCGGTTATCTGGTGGCGAAGATCGTGGAAGAGTTGCTCTATGTAGTCCATATACTGGGACACGTTTTGCGGTAACTCAAGGGGTTTTGTGTGCCCACTGGCTTCCATTGGAGAGTCGTCATCTTCTGAATTATCGTCGGAAGGATCGCTCTCGCTTGCGCTATCTGTCGTAGTGGTTGTTTCGGTTCCATTCGCTTCCGGGCTTGCGCTTGTAGTTGAAATACCACCATTTGGCACTCGAGAACTAAAGGATGAGTTGGTTTCGGGTGTGTCTTGTGTGGTTTCATTATTGCTCTCATTTGAGGTTCCATCGAACAAAATTGTTGGCGATTCAGTGAAATCTACAAAATCGTTGCTACTCAGCAAAATCTCGCCACCTATCGTTGTTGATGGTGCTTTAACTGTTGTTGTATCAAGACTGATAGGACTGTTGTCAGTTGTTGTGTTTGAAATACTATTGCTCGCTTGTGAGGTCACAGTCTTGGAGATGCTTTCTTGGTTCTCTACGGTCACGAGATTGACTAGAATAAATAGAAGCAGATTACATAAATACGATCTAGTTAATGTTCGCGGCATTGTTATGCCAGTGACAGACTCGTTAAGTTGGTTTATCTCAAGTTTTGATTCTACTCTCGCCAACGTTCCGTTCCTGCGACATAAACTTCATCTTCTTTCTACTATTTATCTTTATCGCCTAGATCTCGATTGATGTCAGTATTATTCAAGTTGGGTCCATTTAGATAACGTTGTACCCGCGATAAATCCGACGCCTATTCTCTCACCAATTGATTTGAAAGCTGAAGCCCATGAAGCTATGTCATGGTATAGCCGGTAAGGCATGCATCAGCTCTATCCCTCCCCCGGTTGCTCGCATTCTCGACTACTTTTTAGCTGGCTCGTGCGCTCAATCTCACACTATTATTAGTACTCGCAAGAAGACCAGGAACTGTTAGATTGGCAGCAAACTACAAGTTGGCCAATTTCTTGCAGGAGGGAACTTGTAATTGCGGTAATAGGGCCAGACGAAGAAGATTAGAAGTAGAAGGAGGTAGATTTCCTCCAATTTACCGGTCTTTTCCTGTTCTTGGGCGACCATTTTAACGAACCAACCCACTTGCAGGGGTCCATTCTTGACAGAGCCCTATGCTTGCCTAACACTCAAGACGGTAACCACTGAAGAGGTGCCAAAGCGAGTGAGGTGGTGCAAAAATCTAACATGAGTCTAATTCTGAACACTCTTCCTACCAAAAGACTTGAAATACCTTTCAAACCATTCCTAACTCCCTCTCTCGGCCACACTTGGTAGCAGTTTCGTTTTAATTCTGGTGTTTGAAGGGCACTCATCCTGCCAGCTGTAGAATTGTTGCTTAATTTTGGATCCCATTCAAACCGAACCAGCTAGCCACCAGTCATGACTTTGAGAATCCAAAAGCTCTACATTAGGCTACTGGAGTTAGCTAGGTAAGACAATCAGCGGACTGTTGGGGTGATATCATGATAGCTTTTCCCACTGCCTTCAGTTAGCTTGAGTGTGCAAGCTAGACGGACCAGGTAGATCTCTCAACGCAGATCCTTGCGAGCACTCAGCTAACTGGCTCTCTCGCGTCCATGATGGTTGTCCCGCTAGCTTCTCCTGCTCGATCAAACCTTTGAATTGTGTTAGCCTGTTTCGAAGGAATATTGTATCAATAATAGTAGTCACCCTCTTCTGATCGTCCCCCAACAACAATATTCATTCCGTTTGAGTCAAGCTCGCGCTCTTGTCCCCTCTCTTGAACTGAAACTCAGTGAGGGTCAACAAGTGGTTGCAACAACTTGTTAGTCTTTCGCTTAGTTAAGAACCAACTTCAAACTTGCCCTTACATGAATTCATATTGCGAGTGCTCACCCGTTGGGGAGTGGACTCTTTAGAAGGCTCTGAATTGACCAGAGCTCATTGAGATCGCAGCTAACCATTCATTGCTCGAACTTAACAGGTTTTTTCTCCATTTTACTTTGCTAATTACCATTGTTGTGACTTTGAGAAGCCTTATAATTGAATCGTCTTCGCGGGCACGAGCGGTGTTATATCCTGCATTATTATTTATAGTAATATTTGTGGCAGGACAACCTATAGGCTGCAACAGCTCACCAAAACGACGGACAGGGCAACTATGCAAACAAGTTCGCCCGTCTCAGCGGATATTCTTGAAAGATGACTCAAATTTGGTCTCGCTTGTCAGGTGCTTTACAACTGCCAACTTCGGCCGGTCTTCGCAGGAACTCTCAAGGAGAGCTTCCAACTTGATTTATAATGAGAGAAACGCAGAGACAAGCCGAGCGCATTTGGACTATGGCAAGTTCAACTGAAAGGTTGAGATCCAAACAACCGTCGAAATGTTGGTGATAGGGATTGCTCACATCGTATGAAAATGGATTCGAAACCATGTGTAATATCCCGCTTTTAAAGAACATCGACTGACCTCAGCTGACTGTCACGGTCTTGACTGCACGCGCGCTTGGCGACCCACCACTATATCGTGGAGCTAGTAACCAATCGAGGGATAGATTAGATGAGCTGAGTTTTTTTCAGTGGTTGAACGTAAAGATCTGCGGAACTAAAAACCAGGAATAAATACATGTATCTGTTCTTGGCTTCTCGGGCCAGTTCGACTCACTACTAGTGCAGAAAATGAACCCTTGGAGGTGGGTTCGATTTCTGTTCCACCACCCACAATTCTGCGAAAGCCAATATGGCCCAAATCGAGAGGGCTAAACTCAAGATCGTTCGACGAAAAGTGTGAATTTCCTTGAAAACATCTTCACCCTCTGGCAATGAAGCCAAAATGGATGCTAACCCAAACAAAACCATCGACTCAAGTGCTAGCCTACTCTAGACTATGGGCAGGCACGGTTACCTCATCTGGAACTCGTTTTGTCATATCGTCTAGTTCGTTTTCTCGAAAAACGTGGCAGTAGCGCAGGTGCTTTTGCGGTTTCCATGAATTCGATACACGGTCGCTCATGACTTGAAAGACTACTGGCAGGTCTTGATTCGAAGGAATTCGATTTCGGTGTAAGACGATACTAACTGTATCATCGATGGCTATCTCTCTTGGATGGTTAACGTCTACGTCTTTCTGTCCAGTCCTGGGATAAAGGTTGCCAGAGCAATTTTCTTGCTCGAAAGACCAAACCTGAATCAAGAGCTTACTCGATCTACTGAAGAGCAGATTTGTCATCCCTCCGAGACATTGATGGGGCCTCTGTTTCGTAGCAACGTGATATGACGCGGCAATAGATACGATCGTGTCGATGAATATGCGATGCCCGAGCGGGGCGTTGCAACACCTCGTGCCCTCTACTTTTGCAAATCATCAACAGGTTGCAGCTTAGACCACAACCGATGTTGAAAGTCGATGGATTGTCAAGATGTTTGCCGTTACCACATCCTATATCCAATAACAGCGGCTCTCCAGGTAGATTGCGGAGAAACAACTCCACCTTGGGCAATCTTGAGCTGAAATCCTTTGCAATACTCTCATAAGTTCTCTTGACGTAACTTTGCTATAGTTCTTGTCCAACCCCCTCCGATATTGGGTCCGTGGGATTTACAGTTCGGGCTCTGTGCAATGACGCACACGTGGTTGTTGGGACGCGTATCCTAGCAAATCGGTCCCGAATTTGTAATTAGTCAAAATCGCAACACCACCAACAGTCCTAACTTCGGAACGTACAAAAGTACACTACCAGAATACATCGCAATACTCGCCACCGCAGCGATGAATGCTGCCAGCAATCTATTGAAAATTGTAAAAGAGGGCCAAGCTCAAATACAGATTCCTGAAACAGTCTTCTATAACCCAGTGCAGGAATTCAATAGAGACCTGAGTGTATTAGTCCTCAGAACATTTTTGAAGCACAATGTTTGGCATCATAAGAAAGAGGAGAGACACGTTCTAGGCAGGGGGGGTATGAAAGTATTGGATGCCTTATCTGCCAGTGGACTAAGGTCAATTAGATACGCAAAAGAACTGGGACCTTGTGCAAAAGTAGTCAAGACGATAGTTGCTAACGACCTATCGGGTGCGGCGGTCAATCTCATCAAGCGGAATGTTGAGGCGAATGGAGTTCAAGATAAAGTCGAGTGTTCTCATTCGGACGCGATAGATTTGCTACACTCATCGTCGCGAACATTTGATGATAGATTTCACGTGATCGATTTAGACCCATTCGGCTCGGGTGCCAAGTTTTTCGATGCTGCGGTTCGTAGTATTGGGGAGGCCGGCTTACTTATGGTCACTTGCACCGACACTGCAGTGCTATGTGGAAACGCTGGTGATACATGTTTTGCGAGATACGGCTCTATGTCTCTGAGGGCTGATTTTTGTCATGAAGCGGCATTAAGGATAATCTTGCGATCCTTGGAACAGCACGCCGGGGTATATGGTAGGCATATCAAGCCTCTCTTGTCTGTTAGTGTTGACTTCTATGTTAGGCTCTTCCTCCAGGTCTTCACGAGCCGAGCAGAGACACAAAAGAGTGCTAGCAAGCTGAGCCAAGTCTTTCTTTGTCGAGAGTGTAAAACACCCGAGCTCAACACTCTAGGAACCTGCGAAATCAAAGATCCAAGTCAACAGGGACCCACAAATCTCAAAAAGTTTCTCTACAAGCCGAGCAAATTGCTTGTAGGCAACAAGTGCGAAATTTGTGGAGGCAGCTATAGCCTAGGCGGACCCATATGGTCTCATCCTATGCACGACACTAGCTTTCTCAGTTTGCTGAAACAGGAGCTTGATGTGCCGGAGATTGAGAACGACTTTGTCACTTTCAGACGCCTTCAAGGTGTAGTGCATATGTGCTGCGAGGAGTTAGATGTCCCATTGTTCCATAGTATTGATAATATCACATCAGTTCTCCGCATCAAGATGCCTCGAGCCAGCGAAATCATGTCTGCTTTAGCAAATGAAGGCTATAAAGTTTCGCTGACACATACCAGGCAAGGTGGACTAAAGACAAACGCTCCAAAATCCACAGTCTGGGACATCTTTTGCCAAATTGCAGATCAGCGCGGCCAGAAAACCAGCGATCCCTTGGCAACGAGAATCATGGCTCGTTCTAGGAACACTAACTACAGTTTTAAACACAATCCAGCCATCGAGGCTGAATCTCAAAAACGTTCACTCCTTAGATTCCAAACGAACCCAACAAGAGATTGGGGACCCAAACCAAGGCCGAGGAGTTGCTTTCCTGATACTGGCATCAAATTAGACCACAGCCCCACAAAGCTCACTAGTGATACAAATGGAGAGACGGGCGGCGCTAAAAAAAGAAAAGCGTCAGAATCGCTAGATAAAACCTAGATTGAATAAAGATATAGATGAGCTGATACGACAAATCACGCTCCCAACCTTACAATTAGCGCATGAATCAAGTTTCTCTTAGGTGTGAATGCTATCATTCCAAGCTGGGACGTCAACAAGGGTAGCACGCTTGCAAAATACGTCGGCTCCGACTCTCCTCAGGGCACAGGCTTATATCTCCATGAATTTTCGGTATATCACTACGAAAACAGTGATATAGAAATCCCCAAATCATCTAGGGTCAGTTGAATTAACTTTTCCATTGGCAAAATCGAACAATCTAGAAAATCCAGTAGCTGACCATTTCTATCAAGCACAATACGATGATTATACTCCCTATCTGTATGCTCAATTGAAGCGTCAGGAGTTGGCAAGAGCAAGACACGACATAGCTATTGTATTTGTTGCATTATTGGGAGAAATCCACGATAAGGTGGTTTGCGCTCCGAGCTGGGTTCCTCAACGAAACTAGCTAATGGAAACCAACCTGGTTTAGAGGGCAGTTGCCCAACTGTTCGATTATTTAGGTGAAAACTAGTTTATTGAAGCTGCTCTCAACAATTATTGCTTGCAATCATTGTTCGCTGTACCATGTCGTTTCGCTTCCTTTGCCGATCCACCTGTGCATAGACTGCTTGAGCTGCCAGTCAGCGTAAGATGATTATGATTTACGGTCAGCTACTTGTTACATTCATTCAGATCCTGACAAAATTGACACTTACGGTTCCCAATTTGTTCGTTTAATGATGTCATCTGAACGGTACTATAAGTGGGATGAGTTCCTTGGATCTGTATGGGATCCAACATCGTGGAATTGTTCAAATTTCCATGTGACTATGTGAGTGAGCGAGAGGACAGTTTGTTAGCTACTTTTTAGGTCGTGAACCAACAGCAAGAGGATAGCGATCGATACTTACTTGCACCAAATCGTGTGGTATAGAGCTGCAAATTGCCCCAAGATTCTTTACACTACTGGAACGGTCAGCTTGCTGGCTTGCCATGGGTCTCTCGATCGTATTTGAGTTGACAGAGTATGTAGAGTTCTTGCTTGTTATTTGAGAACGAACAATGAAATGGCTTTCCTTCCAACCACCTCTTCTGTACATCTCTCTGAGCTCAGTGAATTTCCACATGTCCAACAGAACCTGCATTCAAATTTCATGTGTCAAATTCAATACCTGGATGGGATTCCAACTATTTAACGAATGACTGAACTTACCTGAGCGGCGAATCTCTGTACGCGCACTGAGTGCCTGGACTTATTTCTGACTATGCTGGTAAGCTTATTGAGACCACCAGATTCATAGAGAGACCTGACGAAGTCGGCGTTATTTGATATTACTTCATGTAACGTGGCTAAAACCGCTGCAATTGTGTCGTCGGAGGATGGAGATTCTTGCTCAGTTTGTCCATTGCTAAGCTTGTTGACAAGGTCGAGCATTGCGTATTTCCCAATCAACTCTTTGTTCTTCTGATCTATGGCAAGATTTCTTAGGGCTGTAGCGACGACACACACGACTCTATCTCTATCCATTCTCAACAATTCAACAAGTACTGGTAGGCCCCGTTCCTTCCTAACTGCAGCTCTGATATCGATCGAAGGCTGCCAGAAACAGGCTGCTAAGTTTTGGATGGCTCCTGCAGCAGCCTCGAGTGTTTCAGAGTTCGAACACCCTGAGAGAAGGGAAAGATAAGGTTTAACGACATCAGGCTGCCACAGAAGATCCTTCCCGTGGAGTTGGGTTACATGAGAGTTGCTAATTTCTGAAACTCCTGATCTCGGCAGTGTGGCACTTGAGCTGAAACCATCCAGCTGCGTTGAAGTTCTAACCATTGAAGAACTCTGTCCATTGACTTGTATGTTTGATGGATGATGTGGTGGCAATAGTGTTGAGGGGCGGTTGTCGGCAGGCCCAGGTAGTGACCTATCTGCTTGTACAGTTGACAATTCACGCTTATTTATATAAATTGATTTTGATTTGGATCTCGATCTCCTTGCGAAACTAAAACAGCCGAGATTGTCTGACACTCGCGAGCTGACTTGTCCAACTAAAGATGTCGTCAAGTTTGCAGAAGATGAAGGTGATGACGGACTGTTCTGCATTGAATTTGTTCCTGAATCCGAGATGCAATTATTAGTGTAATAGTGCTTATCATAGTCAGGATCCTGTGTCTCTTGGCATCTGTAGGATAAGTTTCTTAATATACAAACACAATTTTCAACCAGCTTGTTCTCGACATCGTTTCTGCTAATTGATGCATTGATGATGAAGAATAGTGATTCGACTAGGCCTTCGCAGTCGCGCAATTGCTTACGGGCGTGAGCACCTGCAGACGAAATATTCCTGATAACGCCGGTTGCGTTTCTGTAGACTGTCGACCAATGGGTCTCATTAGCAGTGGGCAGAAATTGTGGGGCACTAGATAAATTAGCTTTGAACCACGCGGTATATGGCACAAGTATTACAGAAACCAGGGTACCTAGTGCATCGTCAATTATTGACCACTTGATGTCTTCGCATGAACTCAGATTCCAGAGTACGCTTGTTGCCAGCTCTCGGATTTCATTATCAGGATTGTTAATTAATGTCCGTACCAATGATTGTATACCGGAAGAGTCTCTTATGGCACGCTTATTGTCGTCATTCTTCCTACCATAGCTAAGATTTCTCAATGCACCGCAGACATTCCGCTGAACTTCGAGCATATCACGATTTAGAAGATTAATGAGAATCGGTATACCGCCGAGCATTCTTGTTCTTTGTTTGATTTGATCGTCTGCGTAAGACAAATGCTGCAAGTAAGCTACGGAGTTTGCACGAATTGTTGGGTCAGGGCTTGTTAAGAAGCTAATAACTTCGTCCAACTCTGGATCTCTCCATCTCACTCCAGTTTCATTTTCGACAGGTTGAGATACGAAGGTTATATTTCCGTTTCTATTGATTGCGTAAATAGGCTCAGTAATGGATCTAGCCCCGTAAATTCCTGAGTTGTCTGCTACTACTGGTATCTGAGCCACAGAACCTCCTGTGGTTCCATAGGCAAGGTCATAGTTGGACTTTTGATTTATAAAAGCAACCCCATTTTGAGTGATGCCCTCTTGTTGGATAAGTGTAGGCTGGTTGTGGGTTAAAGCTTGCACGTGTAGTTGTGCTCTTGTCGCATAATTAGAGTTATCATTTCCACTCACAATCCTCATCATATCTCTTGTTGCTTGCTGCTGATTGTTGTAACCCAATGTGGAATCCAACTCTTCGTAACCAGATGGGGGGATGTTTGAATTTCTACTTGTCGTCCTCTGAGCTGGTTGCATAAGGCGGTGGTTAGATTCGTGTGGGTCATTTTGATTTGAGATCAACCCGGTGTGATTGGCACTGTTATTGGCAATTATTCTTGGATAATTGTTATCTTGGTCGCCGATTCTACTTTCATAGAAAGGCTCTGAGTTTGATTCTTGGGGTTGCAGTTTGACTAATATCGAGGATGCATCATTCGCTTTCTCGTCACCAGATCCAGCTCTGGTTTGAAAACTTTCACCTCCATTTTTGGCTTTAGAGCTTTCCTCGTCATTATGATTGTTTATGTAATCGGCAACCTTGTGGGATGGTTGGTTGTGAGTTTCCTCTGCCGAAGTTTGATCACCAGAAGAAGTAAAGTGTTTGATTTCTCGTGTTTTCAATACTTTCTTTACAGTGGACTCCTCTTTGATTTGAATCTGTTTAACACTACGTTCTAACAATTGTGTGGTGTTTGTGGTCGATTCTGATTGAATTTTCAACTCAGACTCGTCCGAGACATTAATGGCTGAGAAAGGATAATTCTGCTGGTTCTCAGCCATTATGCGGTCGGTTAAGTTTTCAAAAGCCTAGTATGTCATAGGATAGTTGCAATATATAATTGAATGATTTGAGAGTTGGTACCAATGAGGCTCATTTAAATGCATCTGGCGAGAGAATGTATACTATTCATATAGATTGTCAGATTAGTTTTGTAAGAAGTGGGCTCCTATAGTATCACAGAGGGGTTTGTAATAAAATTAATTCCGTGAATGAAATTGAACGTCTGGTAATGCAGTTATGGAATAGTCTAATCTGTAGCTACTCAAGCTGAATCTTTAAAACCAGTTTTTTGTGACACTATCTCCGCGGAAACAGTTTTGTCCGATTTTTGATTTTTTTGTAGTGAACATTTATATAAGCTTTTCTAGCCAGCTATCTTCATTGTGGAGCTAGGGATGGGAGATACCGAGTGAGCCGGTTGGCCGACAAAATTGATCCCCAGTAACAAAACGAGTGTAGTTGTCAGCAGTCGCGCTCCAATAAAGCTGATTCGATTTTGGGCTAATTCATTCACCATATTCCGAATTGTACAAAGGGTAACGTTATCTTGCATGTAATTTTATATCTTTTTCCCGTCTGGAACATTTATGAGGTTAGTGAGAACGTGAGACTGGTGTACAGATCGTCACTCTTCTCTGATATGTTTTTCCCGCCGCTTCCACAAATCTGTCTCAATTGTGATGTTAATAGGACCTTGTTTGTTGATAATTTCAAAGTTGCAAACTGAGAAGAGCGATGAAAAGGGAGAGGATGTATGAGAATAAATTGACTACAATAAGAAGGGTATCTCTACCGACAACAAACTGATGGAGCTCAGTGATCGAAATACTCATCGCTGTTTTATTTTTTCGGCTGGCTGGACGAGCCTTGCTGACAACAGGCGTATTAATTTCTGCAAAACTCGGTACACTCACCAGATATTCATTGCAACTTGTGCGCCACTGGAACAGCAATAAAGAAATTACACTTGGCAACTACCCTGGCACAAAATTCATCGGTCTCGCCCAGCAGAGCATCGCTGGGCCCAATTCGGTGTGCGGGAAACCAAAATTTGTGCCGAGTAGCACTGTGCCACTGACAAGTAACAGAGCAGAGATTCCAAGAGGCAGATTTTAGGATAGCTCGCCTATGCGCTAACCCGACGAGTTCTCGGTGAGCCAAATTGTGTTGATAAATGTTCTTCAATACCGATTTCGGGTGGCAAAATAGGTTGAACATCTACATTAATCATGTGGCCCAAGGAGGATGTTGACAGTCTGGTCGAGAATATTATTAAAAACCTATTTAATGATCCACGGCTCAGTGATATTATAATTAGACTGAAGGACGGGTCCACACTGTACGCCCACAAATTCGTATTAGCCTCTCGTAGCAAACTCTGGTACAGTCAATTCTTTTCTCATGTGCCCACATCTCCCACCTCAAACTCAACTGCAACCAATATCAACTCCAAAGCTTCCTCAACCGGAAACAATGATGTACAAGCAACAACAACAACAATAACCGAATTAGATTGTTCAGATATCGACTCAGATATTGCCTCGGCAATGTTCACTTGGGTCTACACTGGAGAGTTTGAATTCGACAACATTTTCCACGATGAACAATTCATATTCGGAGTCATGAAAGCCGCCAAGAGATACAAGCTAACTCCATTGATTGGCCAATGTGAGAAGTGTCTCCTAGCGATGGCGCCAGATGTCGGACTGGATAAAGTGGCACGCCTTTTTATGGAGGGCCAAGCCAACATGAACGCAAGAAACGAGGCTGGCTACACTCTACTTCACCTCGCCATTATGAATGGGGATGAAAAAGGCTCCATATATCTACTCAACAACTCAGCGGATATCAACTTGAGAACGCCTACGAACCAGACACCCCTAGAATTGGCAATTCGTCGCCGACTAGCCCAGGTTGTGAGACTTATTTGCCAGAAAGACTACGACTTAAAGAATTCCAAATGTTCGAACGGTGATCCACCAATCTGGTTGGCCCTTACGAATCGTGATGAAAATATAGCCTCAATACTAGTTGAATATAATTGTGATACGAATTGTTGGGAGGAGTCACCAGAACCAACAAAATTCTCTCAGAATCTTTTACACAAAGCTTTGGATCAGAATGATGAACAAATTGCCTGTTTTTTAATCAGAAGTGGATGTGACTGTAACAGTGCTAGAAAACCCCTCGCCAATGGGGAGGGTGATGAGGAGGCCTTTGATGGTCAGTCTCCGTTGCACATGGCTTGTGCTTGGGGTTTACAGAATGTGGTTCAAACCTTGCTAGAGCATCATGCTGATATAAATGCTCAGGACTCTGAAGGCCGCACTCCCCTGCACATAGCTATATTAAACCAGCATGAGGGTATTACCAACCTACTTGTTGATCAGCAGCATCTTGATTTGAAACTTAGAGACAAGTATGGACGGAACGCTTTTGCAACCGCCATGTCAACCAAAAACAACCAAGCAGCCTCCATAATACTACGTCGCGAACCCCACGCTGCAGAGAAGTACGACCCTAAGGGTAGGACATTCTTGCACCTAGCGATCCAAAACAACGATATAGAGGGAGTTTTGTTTTTGCTCAGTGTGCACGTAAACATTCACTCGCGAGTTCAAGATTCCTCGAAATTCACCCCCTTACATCTAGCCGTGCAGGTTGGGTCAGAAATGATCTTGAGAAACATCCTCCTCGCCGGGGCAAACATCAACGATGTTACAGTGCAAAATCAGACTGCTCTTCACATAGCCGCGGCCAATGATCATCACCAGTTATGCCAAATACTCCTGGAGAACAGTATCAACTTTGACGTCGTCGATACGGATTTAAACAATGCTCTCCATCTCGCTTGTCAGAATGGCAATCTCAACTCTTGCCGTGTCCTGTTGACCGAATCGAGAATCAGTGCTGAGGCTCTAAACTTGCGTGGTCAAAATCCAGTGCACCTACTAGCACAATATGGTAAAGAGAACGCAGCCGCTATCTTGGACATATTTATGCAATGTATGCCTGAGTACCCAATCAACACTCAAGACGGTGAGGGCAATACGGCTCTCTTATTAGCTTATAAGAATGGCAACGCCAACCTGTGTCGCACTCTAATCCGCTATAAAGCTTGCCTTGGATCAACAAACAAGAGTGGAATCAACATCTTCAATGCCCAGGTGGCGTCAAAGAATTTGCTTTTCCGTCTACTTGATTACCTACCCCAAGAGCCTCCGTGGGCTGATAACGACAGTTGTCTCGAGTGCCAATCTAAATTTGGCATAACAAATAGGAAGCACCATTGTCGTCATTGCGGCAGGATTCTTTGCGCAAAATGCTCGCCGAGAGAACTAGCAATCACTAAATTCAAGTCCACGAAGCCAGTTAGAGTATGCGGAATATGTGCAGAGGTACTGACTTATGGTGAAACACATTCAGCTTAAATTATCCATTTTCACTTAGGCGCAATTCGTGAGGGAATAAAATGTTATATTGTTATTTTAATTACAATTGCTCGATACAAAGATCAATTATACTTGCACTAGCGGACATGTCGTGCTATAGTTTACTTGGAGAAGAGATTTTTGTATATGTCTTTTTGTTTCTGGTAATAAGATCGCAAAGCCATGTTGCAGGCATTCTTTCTTGCTTTCGCTTCAACATTATTTGGATCGATTTCAAGGACAGTCTCGAATTGTTTCAACGCTTTCTCATAGTCGTTTGTCGGTAAATATGCCAGCCCTTTTCTGAAATGGGCCTTCACATTCTTCGGGTCCAGCTCAAGCGCCGAGTCGCAATTGGCTATACACTCCTTCAACTTGTTGACTTTTAAGTAACAGAGTGCTAGATTGAGGTAGCTAACTAGAAGCATCTGCTTGAGTTCATTTCGCTGAGCTTTCTCTTGTTCGGACTCTGGAGGTAGTTGCGGGTTTTGGCAAGAATCTAACTCCACTACTTTGCCATCGTCACGAAATTCACTTATCTCAGCCAACTTCATGATATCCCTGTATTGTCTGATCGCTAAATCATATTTACCGTCCTTGAAGTGGCTGCCTCCGGCGTTCCTCTTCTCTTGACACTTTGTAATACGTTCCTCGAGCGTCATCTTGTAAACGGGTCTCTGGCTTTCAGGATCGTCTACAACCCAATCCATGAGTTCGATGATAAAGTCAAGCCTAGCGTTGGGTGGAATAGTTGGTGGAGAGCCACGCTCTCCGTATGCAAGCTCTGGTGGCAAACTGAATTCTGCAATCTCATTCCGTTTCATTGTTTTCAGCCCGATCTCCCAACCTTTGATGACTGACCCAGCGCCGAGAGTGAAATTAAACGGTGAACCTCGAGAATGCGATGAGTCGAACTCCTTGCCGTCGATGGTGCCGGTATAGTGAACGGTCACTTCGCAACCATCCTCAGGCCTATCATCGCCCTCTCCCTCTTGGATTATCCTCTTGGTCATACCGGGTGGAAAGCCCATGTCTCCAGCCTCCTCGGTGGCGCTCGTTGAGTCCGGGTTGGACATGTTCGTTCTCCAATTATATAGAGAGTTTTGGTGACGATCAGAGATGTAAGGGATGAACCGAACCAAAAGTTTCTTACTTTGACTGTCCGAGTTTCGAGCGCGTGTCTCTAGAGGACGAGTGTAGGCGAGCTTCAAGAAGGCGTCGTACTGTTAGAGATCGGCACAGTTCCTAATTGCAATGTGTTTATTGGCTATCTTTTACTCCAAACAAGGGTTATATTTATTTTCGCAAGTTTTTCCACGAATAGATCTTATGGACACCTGAAATGGGGGAACAGCGATGAAACGCGTTTCGCATGGCCGAGCAGGCGGATTTACCGTAGCCGGCACTTTGGGAGAATCGGGCAGTTTACCCGCCCACCTGAGTCTGCCAGCTCCCGCGCGTCATAACTCGTATCGATGGCTTCTGCGCGTGGTTAAGAGAATCTATACAGGCGGATGGATTCTGTCGAGCAGATTTTTCGAGTAAATCTATTCTTCTGACTAAAATAATGGAATACCTGTTTGCCCATGCAGTTCAGCCTATGAGTCAGATAAACCGGCGAGAACTTTTCTAGCCAATAGTGGTTCAAATGCTTGCAGGACAAGAAGCATTGAAGCCACCAAGACGGATCTTCTACTGCTGATGTCCGGACGGGGCCGGAAGCTAGATTACGACAGGTCGAGGGCAAATGTTAGCCGATCGTGTTTAGGAGTTCCTCCTACTAAATCGAGTGAGAGGTGTTGATCAAACATCTTCAATCGATCGCCCGATAAATGCGACCGGATTGGAATTGTAACTAAGCCCATCATGCTTGAGAGCTAAATGGCACATTTTTGATGATGAAATTTACCGAGATTGCAAACTAAATTTGCATTCTCGGTGGCAATTTAGACTCTGGGTCTAGACTAACCTAGCGAAAGCGATTTAATCTCCGTCAGAAAAAGAAAGAGAGAGCATAAGTTACATCGCGACTCACACCACATAGGCTGTTTAAGCGTTCCTAATTTTGATCTTTGGGACTGCAATTAAGTGGCTAGAGGGGCGGTTTCAGGTTGGTAGGCAACCAGTCCAAGCGATAGAGCTACGTACATCAACCTGGGCGCACGAGCTTAATATGTGGGTTGTAATTTACTGTTTGATTGCTATTTTTGATGCACAAGATAGGCCGTGATTCAGAAGTCGAGCCACCATCGACCAACTTGCGACCGATATATAATGAGCAGTTAGAGGCTTGCTTGTTATAGAAGTGCTCGATTTTGGATTAGCCCAAGCTGAGGCCCACTATGGTTTAGAATTGCAACATTGCTTGAAAGAATTATAACCGAATACGTTTTTTCAATTGTCTTGTCGAGCATCCAATGTTGGCCAAGCAACTAACGAGGATTCCGCTCACATCTCCAGGTGACACTAACCTCTACCTGAGACAGTCGGCGCCAGCGATCGCATGTGTGTGTCAGTATGTAAGTGCGCCTCTCTGATGAAACTCGTGTTGTCTGATCTATCCAGCTGAACTGGTTTGGCGGCAAAACACTTTGATCAATTTCTACAATGCATAGGCGCTCGAGACTAAATGAGCCAAAGCCTCGAAAGCTGTTAGTTTGCAAACCACTAGATGTTACACAAAAAGTCAGCAAGCTCGTGTTACCGTAGGACCTGCGTGCTAAGTAGCCTCCCCGCGCTTTTCCTCTCTCTCTCCCGCTCCCGCTCCGCCTATCAAGTCAGCTGCCGAGCGGGTCAATTTGTCAACCGCAACTACCTGGACCCGTTGGAGCAAACAAGTTCAGTAGCAAACTCGGGCCGATCATCTAGGAGCCCTGCCGCAAACTCGTGATATGTATAACTTGTGCAAACAACGACCAACTATACTCAAAATTGCGCGGACTGTAGAGCAGCAAAGCGATCAGCACTTTAGATAGGCGGTCTAGTTTGATAGAGTCAGTTGAGAGCTCACTAACCTTTGGAAAAACTTGGCCAATCTAAGACATTTGAAAGCTAGTTTATTTGGTTAACCTCAACGTTAGCAACACGAACTTTTGAATACGCTCACTTTGAGCTCTGTGGTTACCATCGAGCGGCAGCCATTGGGCGGCTGGTTTGCAGTACCTGTCCACAAATCGACAGGCCCGTTTCTCCTAGAGACGATGAGTGAGCTTGATCGCCGATTGAGATCTAGAAGCAAAATGATTGAATTACGGAGTCTGCCGATTCTTTATGCCACTAATTATGACCAGATTCCACGATCACCTAGTGGATTTATATTGCTGATTTGGGGGCTCAGCTCCACTAACTGGACCACATGAACTCAAGCAAAGTTTGTTACTCTGAGTGAGCGAGGTTCAAGTAAAATGGATTGCAGGGCGATCGGTGATGCTGGAAAGAATGGCGATAGTGTCAAATCTGAAAACAGGGAGCGACTCAGGAGACAGTCGAGCAAGTTTTATGCCAATAATTCCTTGCCGCACCATGGCTTTGTTTTCAAAGCATTCACTAAAGAATCCTTGGCCAACATAAGGGACAGGAAAACCTCAAGATGCAAGAATATCTCAGCATCGCACTGGGATCCAGCCAGACTGAAGCCACAGCCAGATCCATACCTAGCGTCTGGCCAACAATTACCATTGGCTTTGATTAGACAGTTGCCAGCAGAATTAGTTGGCAAGCCAATTGAAGATGTGGATCCATATTACGCGGACCAAGAGGTGAGTTCGCTTAGATTCCTTGGTTCAGTCTCCTCTCACTCGCTTTCCTTCCCCATGAGTGCTAACTGCAAAGGGTCATCAACTCAAAATCGATAGACGTTTGTGATGATAAGCAGAGGCAAGGAGCTGACACGATTTAGCGCGAAAAAGGCTCTCTATCTCTTCGGCCCATTCCATCCAGTAAGACGGATAGTTTTATATATTTTAGTGAATCCAATCTTCAATCTCCTGGTTATAATGACCATATTGATAAATTGTGTATTAATGACCATACAAGGTAGTGAAATTGTTGAACGAACAGAGTGAGTTTTATCTGTACAGCCGAATTTAAACTCGAAACGAAAGACGGAAATTGACAGCTCAATCTCAATCCAGAATCATCTTCACCATAGTCTATACCACTGAAATGGGTCTCAAGGTTCTAGCTCGCGGATTTTTACTCGACGATTTCACCTATCTAAGAGATCCCTGGAACTGGCTCGACTTTGCAGTCATCATAATGGCCTATCTAACAATAGTGGTGCAAGACTTGGGCAATTTGAGCGTCATAAGAACATTCCGAGTTCTGAGGGCTCTCAAAACTGTTGCCATCATTCCAGGTAGGTAAACTAGCGTTGAGCAATTCATTCCTTCGGATTCGTACGAAACTTTTGACTAAGGATGCCCTGTTGCTCGTCATAGGCATGAAGACCATAGTTGGAGCTGTGATAGATTCGGTGAAGAACCTGAAGGATGTTGTGGTGCTCACCCTATTCTCACTATCAGTCTTCTCACTACTTGGCCTACAAATTTACATGGGCCAGCTAACACAAAAGTGCATCTTAAACGGGCCCACCAACATGACCGACTCCGAATGGTTCACCTGGTGCAACAAGAGCTCGCATTGGGTTCCTGAGCCTGATGACGAAATCTATGGGGCGGTAAGTCGCTACGAAGATTTTGGCTTGCTCAAGGCTAAAAAGCCAAGTGAATTCTGCTCACTGATCATGTTGTATAATATAGTATCGACTTTGCGGGAATGCAACTGGCGCCCAATCCTGCCCGAGTGGATACACTTGTCTCCAAGGCTTTGGACCAAATCCAGACTATGGATTCACCAACTTCGACAATTTCGGTTGGGCTCTAATCTGCTCGTTTAGGCTCATGACGCAAGACTTTTGGGAGGGACTCTACATGCAGGTGCTGAAGACTGCCGGCTCCTGGCACGTAATCTTCTTCATCGTTAGCATATTTCTCGGTTCCATCTACCTGATGAATTTGATCTTGGCCATCGTGGCCATGTCCTACAATGAGCTCCAACGACGCGCTGAAGAGGAGGAGGAGGCGGCGGCCGAAAACGAGGCCGCGTTTCTAGAATCATGTAGACTAATGGAATTACAGGAGCGGCTGTCAGAGTATAGCGGCAGCAACTTGGGCGCTCGTGCTAGCTACCGACCATCGGTTGAGATTGGGCTCGTTGGACACTCAATGTTGGCTAACTTGTGCCGCAATGGACTCCTTGGTCAGCATGTGCTCGACAAACTGAACCAACAGCAAATTTTACCCCATCATGGCGAGCACAATGCTCGCTCGCATAGCCTTTGCTCGGCTCCTCAAGACTACACCGACCCACCGTCCATGGCCAGCTCAATGACTGAGCTAGGACGAAAGAGCAGCTTGAGGGCGCGTATAGACACGGGCTCTCCAACTCAGCCCCTCGCGCCTGGACTACCCATGCTATCAAGAAAACGCTCGTCTGAGCGTGGCAAGTCCATGTTACACTTTGACTCGAGTTGCGCGTTAGCATCGCGTCTCGTTAGAACCAACACCAGACATCGGCACTCCCCTAGGCCAAGTGCAACATCTGACCGAGATCTGAGCATTCTGAAGCAACGAGCTGCCTCTATCAGGATAGTAAGTGACGATTGCTCGGAGAAGAAACCCGAAGTAGGTCGCCCACACCTGCCCGTGTTATTTGTCTGGCTTTAAACTTTTGTCCGACTGTAGATCGTCAATCTAACTCCACGTTGTCTCCCACCTGAACATCTAGGGCAACTTCCTCTCGCTCAAAGATGCAACCGGTTTCCAGTCAATCGGCACTCTAGGAATGGATTTCGATAATGAGAGGACTCGCGATCACAAGCGGTTCCATCGCGTTTCATTAAGTCCATCCTCAGCTGACGACAGTCTGGCGCTTGAAAATCCCAAACAAACTTGTGGGAGCAAGAAACTCAGCGAAAGTCTCCAAGCGAGCACTCGCTTCCTCTCTGAGGCGGTGATTTGTAGACAGCCAGAGTCCATTTACGCTTGTCTAGACAGGCGATCGTCGTGCAAGGAGCAGCGCTCGATAGTTGGTGGCGACATGATAGATAAGAGAAACTTGATAGGCCAGTCAACTGTGAGCCAAACAATTTGCAGTGAGCCACCTCTGGTAGAGAGCGCTGGGTTACGAAGGCGGGTGCAAAATCTAAATGGCTCAACGAAAACACTTCGCTCGAAAATGATGACGAGCGGAGCGGCAACGATGAGTAGCGCCACCAATGTCCAGCAACTAGGTATTGAGAGATGTCCTGAAAGGGGCAAAATGCATCACCTGTCGGTGGAAAACTTTCAACAGTTTGGAGTTGCACGAGTTCAGCAGGCAGAATACGGGCGCTCCGAAGGCACGGCCAGCAACGAGATGCTCGGCCAGAGCAGGGCCAGAGTTGACAGTAGGGGCTACATAAATCCCACGACTGCCTTGCGATCCTCGCTTGCTCAACCGCGGCCGAGCCTGTTCATTGGAACCTACGAAAGCGGAAGGATGTCGAAAGATTTTTCGCGGCGCGCAAGCGATTGGTCTCGATTATCAATGAGCGCAAACGTGGACATGCGCCGGCTTCTGAGGCTCTGGTCGCACACTAACCCGTACCAGAGTCGGAAGAGCATCGCTTCCTCCTCGAACTGCAGCCAGAAAATTGGATCCCCCGAACATTCAATCATCGGCGATCCAGCCCATTTGTATAGCCGAAGCAACAGTCCACGCCCATCGTCGGTGGGCTCAGCTCGGCAAGCTTACGAGCTTATTTCTGCGCTTTCTCGTCGCCAAAATCGCTTCCCAAACGACCAGCGCTATGTAATTCCATTGGACGACTACATGGCGGACAAGGTGTCAGTCAATTTTAGAGACAAGTGTCTTGCATACTGTTTGAGCGGTTTGGACATGTTATGCATATGGGAATGTTGCGGCCTTTGGCTTACAATTCAACGGATCATTTCAATCGCCGTCTTTGACCCCTTCACCGAGCTCTTCATTATCCTCTGCATACTAATCAACACCCTGTTCATGGCCCTGGACAGCGACGATGTGGATCCCCAAATGAGGAGCATCTTCGAGCGAGGAAACTATTTCTTCACCGCAACTTTCGCCGTTGAGGCCTCCATGAAGATCATGGCCCTTAGTCCAAAGTTCTACTTTCGAGAAGGATGGAACGTGTTCGACTCAATAATCGTCTGTCTGTCGCTTCTCGAACTTGGACTTGAGGGAGTCTATGGACTGTCTGTGTTGCGCTCCTTCAGGCTGCTCAGAGTGTTCAAGTTGGCAAAATCGTGGCCAACGCTAAACCTGTTGATCTCCATCATGGGCAAGGCTGTTGGCGATTTAGGCAATTTAACCTTTGTTCTTGCAATCATAGTGTTCATATTTGCTGTCATGGGCATGCAACTGTTTGGAAACAAATACGTGGACCACAATTTTCCAAGCGGTGAGTTGCCCAGGTGGAACTTCACTGACTTTATGCACTCGATCATGATAGTGTTCAGAATCTTGTGCGCCGAATGGATAGAGCCAATGTGGGATTGCCTCTTGGTCGGTGGTTGGCCATGCATCCCGTTCTTCTTGATTGCAGTCACAGTGGGCAACCTGGTGGTGCTCAATCTGTTTCTTGCACTCCTGCTTGCCTCGTTCGGAGCCTCGAACTTGTCGTCGCCTCAAGCCGACAACGTGGACACCAAAAAGCTGCAAGAGGCCATAGGGAGATTCAAGCGCTTCGGCCGTTGGACTCGTAGACAAATCGTGCACTTGTTTCGCAGTATAGCATACCTTTTGCTCGGAAACAGATGCGGAGGCTACAATGCAAGCGCAATGAACGGAGGCGGCCGATGCGAAGGCGGCCCAAAGCAACCAAGAAAATCGCATATTGTTGCCATGTCCAAGCTAGAGCGCATGAAGAACATTGAAATACGAACTGAGGAACTGAAAATCAAAATAAGACGATCTCCAGAGCATCTCTACCATCTGAAGCAGCTCGCAAACTCGCAGCTCAAGAAGAGTTCCCGCCCTGATTCCATATCCGGAACGCGAACTCGTTCTGGATTCAACTTCAACTATAGAAATAAGAAGTGTTCAAATGGAAATGGCGCAAGGCAAAATGGGGATCCGGTTCCCATCATCCCAATCATAGTGGATGAAGCCATGGAAACTTGCAATGATTCGGAGGGCTCAGCTGTTGGAGCGAACATCGATCTAGACTCCTTCAGTGCACAATCTGATCAGTCTCAAGAGATCAGGCAAACAGACGGAGATCGAACAGCCCCCTTTTTACCTCCAGAGCCGAATACAAAGAAGGAGTCGCTGAAACAAGCTGCAAGGGTTCTTTCGTACCCGGTCAATATGCAACCCATTGAGGAGGATGCTGATTCGAGCCCCTCGCTTTCGGATGTCTTTGATCAAAGCAAATCCTCGTTGAAGGATCTTGCTCAGGGCGAGCTTTTGCACACGAATCGCTGGAAGTGCGCAAAGGCTTTAGCTCTCGACTATCGCGACAACACGAGCTTATACCGCGACTCTCATTTGAACGACCAACTAGCAGAATCAACCGGTGAGCTCGGGCATGGATATTCAACAGATGTCGAACCTGCAGGCTCCCGAGGAGTGGCAGAGACGCCCGAGGGACAGAGACCGGCCAGCAGCCTCTACCTGAAAGCACCAAAGAAGGAGGACATGGAGGACGAGGACGAGAGGGCTCTGCAGTACATCGAGAGTTACATAGACAACTGTATCTGCCTCGGGATACTATGCTTGAGATGGTTTTTGTTCAGGAAGAGCGTGCGCAAAATAGTTGAGCACAGGTACTTTGACCAGTGCATTCTGGTTCTAATTGTAATCAGCTCAGGAACTCTAGCATTAGAGGACAAGCACTTGAACGAGCGGCCAACTCTCAAAAGAACCCTCGATGTTCTCGACACGGTTTTTACAATAGTCTTCTCGCTCGAGATGATCCTCAAATGGCTTGCCTTTGGAATGCGACGTTACTTCGGCAACATTTGGTCTTGGTTAGATTTTGTGATAGTTTTAGTGTCACTGGTCAACCTGATGGCCTCAATATTTGGAAGCGGCAAAATCCAAGCTCTAAAGACAATGCGAACCCTCCGAGCAATGCGAGGCTTGCGGCCACTGAGGGCTCTCCAGAGATTCCAGGGTATGCGAGTGGTGGTGAACGCATTGATTCAGGCAATACCATCTATATTCAATGTGCTACTCGTTTGCCTCATATTTTGGCTCATCTTCTCCATCATGGGCGTCCAGATGTTTGGCGGCAAATTTTGGCGCTGCTTAAGTCCTGCAACAGGTAAGATTGTTAGTTATGAGGAGGCAGCAAACAAAATCGAATGCATCGAGCGCAACCTCACCTGGGCAAATCCACAAATCAACTTTGACAACGTACCGAATGCCTATTTAGCTTTATTTCAAGTCGTAAGTTTAGCTTAGTCGGCGACGATAGTAGCGATCAACTCTCGTTTTCTATAACTAACTAGCGCTCGTTTTAACCAGGCGACCTTCAAGGGATGGATCGACATCATGAACAGCGCCACAGATTCTCGAATGCGCGACGATCAGCCAATAAGGGAGGCCAACATCTATATGTATTTGTACTTTGTTTTCTTCGTTATCTTTGGCTCTTTCTTCACTCTAAACCTATTTATTGGTGTTATCATAGACAATTTCAATGAACAGAAGAAGAAAACGGGCGGCTCGCTCGAGATCTTCATGACCGACGACCAGAAGAAGTATTATCACGCAATGAAGAAGATGCGCTCAAAGAGGCCAACCAAAGCGATGACAAGGCCAAAATTCTGGCTACAAGCCTATATGTTTGATATAACAACGAGCAAAAAATTTGACATGATTATAATGCTAATCATAGCCCTCAATATGTTCGTCATGGCTCTGGAACATTATGGCCAATCTCAAGAGTTTAGTTTGATTTTGGAGAACCTCAACCTTATATTTATAGCAATTTTCACCCTAGAGTGCCTAAGCAAAATATTTGCAATGCGCCATTTCTACTTCCGCGAACCTTGGAACATATTCGACTTCATCGTGGTTGATTTGTCAATATTGGGTGTCGTTATGAAAGAATACGTGGCCAAATATTTTGTATCGCCGACTTTATTGCGAGTTGTTAGAGTTGTCAAGGTCGGGAGAGTTTTGCGCTTGGTCAAGGGAGCGAAAGGTATCAGAACACTCCTGTTCGCGCTTGCAATGTCACTTCCAGCACTATTCAACATTTGTCTTCTACTCTTTCTGGTCATGTTCATCTACGCAATATTCGGCATGTCCTTCTTCATGAATGTTCGAAAACGTTCTGGAATCGACGAGACATTCAACTTTGAGACCTTCACCAGTTCAATCATAGTTCTCTTTGAGATGTCCACCTCGGCCGGCTGGGACTTGGTTCTCGATCCGCTGATGGACGAGGAAAACGACTGCCAAAAAGCTGATCCAGCACAAGGAATCGAGGGCACCTGTGGCAACAAGAGCATCGCAATATTCTATCTGATATCGTATGTGATCGTGACGTTTCTAATCATCATAAACATGTACATAGCTGTCATTCTCGAAAACTATAGCCAAGCAACAGAGGATGTCCAGGAGGGCCTAACAGACGACGACTACGAGATGTACTACGAAATTTGGCAAAAGTTCGACCCCGACGGAACCCAATATTTGCCGTACGAGAAGTTGTCTGATTTCGTCGATGCCCTTGAAGATCCGTTACGAATACCAAAGCCGAACGATCTGGCTTTGGTTGTGATGGACATAAATATATATGCAGGCAACCAGTGTTATTGCGTCGACATACTCGATGCGCTGACCAAGTTCTTCTTCACGCGCAAAGGACTCGTTATCCAGGTCAACGAACACCTCCAGAAAGTGCAGTCCATCTTGCACGAGGTTAGTAAAACGATCGCCTCTAAAGTCAATCGCTTACGAAGGGTCACCATCATCTGACATCTGTTCCCTCAGACCCCCTTTGAGCGCATAACGACAACCTATATGCTCAAGCGGCAGCACTATTGTGCTAGATTGATTCAGAATTGCTGGCGCAAATGGAGAGCGCACCGACGCTTAGAGCAGCGCCAAGTATCTAATTTATGAGCCATTGGAGGAGCATATAAGAAATTGTGGCTTACCCGACGAGCATTCTCTAGCTAAACCATCGGCGAAAGCACGAGGACTGTACGCAACTAATCTCCATATCCACCTGCTAGTTATGCAATATATTTCCGTTCTCGTGGATTAAAAACGGTTCAAATTCCAAGCGGATGTTCGAACAAACGATGGCGAGTAAATCGAGTTATCATGACAAGTCTTGATCGGGTAGGATTCAACTGTTAGGAACACCTGCCTGTAATCAAGTTCTCTTCTCGTGTCCAATTTCCGGAGACTCGCTGTGCTGGCCAGCAAAGATTCGGGCTCATCTCCTCACAGCTCTAGAATGAGTGCGAGATGTTTGACTTGTAGAGGCTGAAGTATGCGATCTCACGGAGGACACATTGAACCTCAGTCCGAGAGGCCAAGAACAGTTTGTCAGCTTGTTTGAGGGCGGCATCATGGAATTATCTAGTCAGAGGACCCAGACAACTACGGTGTTGATTCGGACGATTTGCTCAAAGGTCAATGTAGAATCAAAACCGAAAATAAATGCTGTGCCATAATGATGATTCTTTCGCGGATACTAAAGCCATGAGCAGGCAAGCAAGGGGGATGGTTAGAGTTTAAATTTAGCTTTCGCCATGCGTTGATTAGCTGACTGGGGGAGACAATTGGAGGGGGCTTCCACAATGTCCTGTGTTCGAGCAGCCTGTTCTCCATCAGGAGAGATGTTCGAAGAAACCAAGGCAATTAAGCCTTTGTTCTTGGCTCGAACGATGGCTCAGCTTTTGATCTCAGGTGTCCTCGTTGGTTTAGCGCTTTTATCTAGTGCAGGTGTATGTGTCGAACAGAGTGTAGCCCACGATTTGCATGGACAGACGACATCAGCAAGAGACCGTTTCAGCTTACCAAGAATTTTTGACTTCGAGCGGTTCAAGGCTCAATTCAACAGGCATTACGAATCCCAATCCGAGGAGCTTGTGAGGAAGAAGCTCTTCTTGGGCCGAGCTTTCCGGGTGTTCGTTGCTGCAGTTAGTTACAAGCACGGAAGGTCGCACACCTTTCTTGCAATCAATCACATGAGCGATTGGACCCCGAGTGAGGTCAAGCATAGTTTCATCTCTTGGAGGGCTAAGAGAGGCGACATCAAGAAGGATGTGGAGTCAAATCATGTCCCGGTTGCAAGTATTGAGGACATTGAGGATGTTTTGGCCAAGATTGTGCAACTGCAAGATGTTCCAGGGTTCGAGGATATGGCAGCCGAGGTGACTGGGCCAGCAGCGAGAATGAAGCGCAGCATCGACAGGTCACATCTATCCTACGACGACCTTTTCAGATCCAGTGACGAGGCGGAAACGTCGAAAAAGGTTATCGGTCGACCTAGCTCCAACAATCCTGATTACGAGCCACCTGAGCTGGTTAGTTTTGGTTCGAGAGAAATGACCACTCACACAGAGCCGATGAGCGAGGAAGAGAGATCCATGGTTGCTAGTCTGTCTGGTTCAGACTATGTTGAGTCCGTTGCGAGAGAGGCCAGCTCAAGGGTCAGAAAACAAAACAAGGACCAGAGGAAAGCATCGAAAGCGGATGAGATGTTTGTCGACCATCGAAGATCTGGATGCCTTCTCGTGCCAAAGCATCAGGGAGCCTGTGGAAGCTGTTACATCTTTTCCACGTTGGCCCTCTACGAGTGGCTTCATTGTATGATTACGGGCAAGTTGGTTTCGTTCTCTGAACAGTATCCGCTCGATTGTGGCGGCCGCGTTGGCATGAGGGGCTGTTCGGGTGGCTTTGAGGTGGATGTTAGCAAGTTTGTGGCCAAGTATGGTCTTGAAACGCGCGCACACTATCCGTATGTCGGCAAACAGGGCTCGTGCCCATACAGCAACAGCACGAGCCCCAAAAGGATGGGCTTCCTGCGAATTAACGAGCCGAGACTGCGCACAGTCAACTTCGAGAGGCTGGAGGAGGTGCTCGAGTCAATACCTGTCCTCATTGGAATTGCCACCGACGAAAGTTTCCTCGAGTATGGTGGTGGAGTTGACAGGGCAAATGGTTGCAAAGGTCACAGAGCCCATGCAGTGTTGCTGGTTGGCTGGGGCCGCGAGGACGGCGAGGAGTTTTGGCTGATTAGGAACTCGCACTCGTCGAAATGGGGCGAGAAAGGTTATTACAAGCTGAGCAAGCGAGCAAGACATTGTTTGCTCGACGGTCAAGGCTGGACCTCGAGACAGGCGCTCAATTTCGGAACCAAGATGGTCATAGACGCAAACCCAAACTATGAGAGAAAGTTGAGGAACTGAGGGCGAAGCAGTTGAGATAGGATTTGTATTGCTCAAGTCTTGAACCTTTACTAGACTGGACAACAGGTGTCTGCTCGAGTCAAGCCGGCTCCCTGTTGAGCGGGCCACAGATTGGATGGCCCATGGATGGCCCAAGCTCGACTTTGGCCGCGCGCACCTGGCTCGAGTTGGCGTCTCCGGCGAGCATGTTGTTCACAAGTCTGGCCGAGTTTTGCTTGAGGCCAACATAGGCGGCAGGGTGATTGTTTGCGTTGCTCGTGTCGCTCCTGTTTGCTCGAATCTGGGGCAACTCGTCGATGGTTGCGAGATTTGTTTGGTTTGTTGTGGCCGAACTTCCAAATGAGGAGACTGAGAGTTTCCTTGCTCGCTCCGTGTCGCCACCCATTGTGGTTCTAGTTGCGCCAGGTGAGCGCGAGCATTCCGCTTGTTCGCAAGAGGAGACTGATGAGAGGAGCGAGCTGATGGATGAGCAGAGGGATTCGCTTAGGCTACTGCGGCTTGTTGAGTTCACAGCGGAGGCTGCAGAGTTGGACGTTGAGCAGGAGCGCGCTTGAGCAAATGTGCCCACAATTGGTGGATTTGGTGCAGGTGTAGGCGCTGGTGTTGGTGCAGGTGCTCTCGTTGGTGCAGAAACTCTAGCTGCCGCCGAAGTAGATGATGCCCGCAGACGGACTTGGTCCGGCGCTTGGCTTTGCTCGTTCGGGGCGCCCAAAAGTTGGCAGGAGCTCGTGGAGCAGGAACAGGAGGACCATTGGGAATTGAGGCAGGCGTACGAGGAGGAGTTCGAGTAGGTGCACTGATGGCCCTGGTTTGTTTGGTCAGTTTGTTTGGTTGGCGCGCTCGGTGGATGGCACTTGTTTGCTGAATGCAACTCAATTTTAACGGAACCCAAACGAGAGCTCTGGTTGTGCTCGGGCTGAGGTGCGCAGAGCTGGGAGCCTCGAGCAATGCAATGATTTTTATCACCCCCCTTAGGCCACCCTTGGCCACTGTCAGCAGCGCAGCCGCCGCTAGCAGCCATCTCATTGGAAGGCAAACCCTTTGGCCCATCAAGTGGACTCAGACGGCCGCTCAACTGTCCTTGACTTGGATTCGCGTGTAATGGGCCACAATTCAGCGGAACTTGCATACAGTCGGCCGATGATCGTTTGCAATCCGCGCCCATCGGCATCTCACTAAATTTGGCCAAATCATCGCTTGCGCTCCTCTTACCTCGCTGGCCAACCCTCCACTTGCCAACCGGCGCCGCAACCTCGTTCACGCACTGCCGGCCAGGCTCAAGATCAGTGGAGTTCAACCAAACAAGCGAGGTACTATGCTCTCGATTAGTACTCAAATCAGAGCTCCTCTTCCTTTCCCAGGAGCGAGCAGTCTCAGCGCTCAGGTAATAGGTTCTAGCCGCTTGCTCCCTGAAAGCGGCGCCGCTTGTTTCTGGCACCAAGGTCAGGCGCTCCATTTGGCCAATCATGGCTTTGGACTGGCCACTCCCGGCTCTTAATTCAGCGCCATGAGCTGCACCACTGCAAGCGCTACCCCTCCATCTCTGGCCCCTTACGCACTCGCTGCAGTGGCCCCCCTCACCTAGCTCACCTTCGGCGCCGGCAAGCCGCTGCTCCAAATCGGCGCCCGTCTGCGCTCGTTTGTCTGCACTCGAGAGGTGAGCCTCCTTGCCAGGGCCATTTCCAGTTGGCTGCCCGCCGCCAACATTGCACTTTTTCAAGGAGAAGAAGCGCAACCAAACGCGCCGCCCATTGGAAGGGGGAGAGGCCTTAACCAGCTGGTTGATCGAGCGCGCGCTAATAGGCACCATGCGACAGCATTTGGGCGGCAAGCCAGCCTCCCGCTCAACAACCAGCTGGCCGCCCTTGTTCGCCGTCTCCCCGAGCGCTGCCGTCAGCTCGCTCGGCCTGCCAATAAGCTCAACCGTCTTAGTCGCCGGCCCATGGCATTTGCAACGGCAATCCGGCCCCCACTTCCGCCTTCCTCTCCTCTTCCGCTTCCGGTGTCCGCCGGCGAGCACCTGGAGGGCGCGCAACTCAACGCTACTCGCCCTCCGTCTTCCCTGCGCCTTGGCCTGGCGGCGACCATTGGGGCGCCTCGAGGCTCGTTGCTCAAATGTTGGCGGCTTTATTCTTGCGCTGCCACCGAGTGTCTCCGTTGAACTTGAGCCACTGACGCAGAGACAAAACTTGATTGTCCTGCCCAAAGTTTGCCCACTACTTGCAGTTGTTTGAAACGAGAGCCGCCGATCAGCCGCGCAGGCGTCCTGCTGCGCCGCCCCCAAATAACGGCACCCGGCGCCCATTCTGTCATCTCTCGTCGCGTTGGCGGGACACTTTTGGCCCGTTTCAGTGGCGGCGGCAGCGTGAGCGTGGGCGTGTTGGGTCCCCGCGGCGCCCATGGGGAGGAGCTGGTGCAGGTTTGAGCGGCGCGCAAGCGGACTGCCGGCATCCATGCCACCTGACTGGCGATCCCTCTGGCAAATTGCCTTGTCCTCCTCCTCCTCGTAATTGTTTCTGCCGCTGCTCAGGCTCAGGCTGGTGGCCAGCTCCTCGTCGTGCTCGCAACCTGAGCGCTCGCTCGAGCTCTCGGACGGGGCCGACGAGTTTGCGCTCGAGCTGGAGCCAATTGTTGAAGTGGGCGTGGAGGCCAGGTAGCTCGTGTGGCGCATTGAGCCGCAGAGGCGCCGGAGGAGGCGCACCAAGCCGTGCAACCTGTGCGCGTACACCTGGCGCAACTCCTTTCGAAAATTCTCGTTCAAATAACCGTACAGCATTGGGTTGCTGCAGGCAGAGGAGCAACCAATCAGGTGGCAAACGGCAAACACAATCCGGAAAAGCTGATCGTCGCCCTTGAACAAATCGGAAAAATCACCAATAACATTGAGCAAATTCAATGGCAACCAACTAAGTCCAAATATAAGGGACACGCTTATGAGCATTGTGTGTGTTCTTTTGATTAAATTTAACTGGCGCTTCTGTTGCCATTCTAGCTGCGTTAGCCGCTGGCGCCTTATGAGCCTCTTTTGCAATTTATCACTAATTTTAGCATAAACAACGCACACAATTGTAATGGGCAATACGTATTGGAACATCATCGATATAACCGAGTAGATTCCTCGTCCGTGAGCGAAGGGCCAAGCTTCAACGCAAAAGTCGATGGACTTGATGGTGTCGTACTTGTGTGCTGTTTGTTTGGGCTCTGTTAGGTTCGGATGTGCTGGCGGAGAGAGAAGGAGAGAGAGAGAGCGCTTTTAAGCCTGAACTCACGTAGATCGAGATGCTCGACTGTGCGAAACCTGAAGAGCGGCAGCGAGAGCAACAAGGCGCCGATCCAGACGGAGGCCAACAGGAGCGCCGCGCCCCTAGTGCCGCTGGCCGCCTCTTGGTGCGTCGGGTACACGATGACCCTGTAGCGGTCGAGCGCGATTGCGGTGATGCTGATTGTGGACACAAAGATTGAGGTCGCCTGGAGTCCGGCGACCAGTTTGCAGGGGATCAAGCCTGGCGGTTGGTTTGGTCAGCGTTTTGTTTTCGGCTTGAGTGGCGGAGATTTGCTGGAGCAAGACTCACCCATCTGCCACATTTTCATTGAAATCTCGATGAAGGAGAAGGGCATTGTGAAGACGCAAAGGAGTAGGTCTGATCCGGCTAGATTAACGATGAAAATGTTGCGCGGCGATAGGATCTTTGGCTTCAGGAGGACCTGGCAGGGCGGGCGACGTGTTAGAGAAATTGGCAGCTCTAGGCGACGAGGCTCCACTCAGCTCGCTTACCGTTAAACAAATGAGCCCGTTGCTCAGGCTTCCAATGAGAATTAGCGCCGAGTAGATGGCCAGCAGGACGTAATAGGCTCGGTCGCTAATAGCCCTGTTGGTCTTGTACTTTTGTTTCAATTCCATTAGTCTGCGCTGAAAGGCCTGCTCCTGGATCTGTTGCTGTTTGTTCAGTTGCTGCAGCTGGCTTGCCCTAGCCTCAGTGCGCGCCTCTGGAGCCTCGGCGGCCGCAAGCCTTTTGGCTGGCCGGCCAATGGTGCCGCGGGGCTCGCGCTTGCTTCCATTAATCATAGGCGCGCTCGCGGCAACTTGATCTCGGTGCTCCACTTTGCGAAAGCTTGAAAGTGAGACCTTGAGCCGCTCGAATCCATTGGCAACTTGTGTCCTCTGGCCGGGGCGGCCAATTGCGCTCGCCACCTCGCGCCTGTCCAAACTGCAAACTCCGCCCGGCGCCCAGAGGCAGAGCGAGAGGAGCGCCGCCAACCAGATCCATTGTCTTTGGAGCCCCTTTGTCTGGTTGGAAACTCTCGTCGGTTGTAGAGGCAGTGGCGGCGGCGGCGGCGGCGGCGGCTGCGGCTGAAAGCGAGGCATCTCTGAGCTTGAGGGGCTTGGGTGGTGTTGCGCGCGGGCTCGCCAACGTCGGCGCCGCTTGAACTGGGGCCGCTTCGGCCGGCCGCCCATGTTGTCGCCGGACGTGCTTGCTTGTCGGCGGCAGTTTTCGTCTTGGCCGAGAAGGTGGAGGCTCGCGAGTGAGCCGAGCTGAGCCGAGCCGGCGGTCGAGTGCGTAAGGGGGCGAAAGTGGAACTCAACTCGGCCTCTCCTCTCCGCCTCTCGCATTCATGAGAGCGGCCAGAAGTCGGCTGGGCCCGTTTGCGCCAGAGTGGCCGCGCGGCCGCCGGCCAGTGCGGCTCTTCCGCCCGCCGAGTTCGCCTCCTAGAGCTGAGCGGCCCCAGAGGAGGCGGAAGAGTTCAGGTTAGGGGAGCGCCGATGTTTGCGGGTGGCAGCGGATTGGCCAGGAATCAATTTGGGCGTCAATAAAAAGCAAGTCAAACACTCGGCGCAAATGTTTGACCGCACAGAGTGGCCGACTCTCTGTATCTCTCTCTCCCAACTCCATCTAGATCGCTTTCGGCCGCAGCTTGTTTGGCCGGAAGAGCTGTCATTGGCGCTGACGTTGTGGCTGTAAACTGAGCGCTTAATTAGTGGCTTGTTTGCGGCCAAGCGGCCGGCGAGTGGGCTTATTTGTCGAGCGGCCAGGCCGGCGATGTTGTCCCCTGCCGGCTATAGGCGGCCAGAGCGGCGCTCGAATATTCTGTTTGCTCAGAGCGCCCCGGCCGAGACGCAGGTGCCCACTTCGGGCCCATCCGCGCGCAATATCCTTGCCGCAGAGTCGGCCGCCCGGCCCACCGCTGGCCGCCTCAATCTGCGCCCAATAAATTGGAGCTCCAATTTCCGGACTGATGGGCGGGTTCGCGTGTTGAAGAGCATGCATGTGGCCAAATCGGCTTGGACGGGCGGCAAATGGTAACATGTTGTAAGTGGCCAGTCAAGCTGCTTGCAAACTGGGAGGAGCTCCGAGTGTCTGTTTGCGCAACCAAGACTCGGGGCTGGAGGGCCACAGGAGCGGCGTTTCCGCTGGCTGCGGTGGCGCCGCTGGCTGGCGGCTCGAGTCCAAGCGGAGCGCCGCCAACAACAGCAGCAGCAGCGGCGACGACAACAAGTCGGCGAGGCCTCGGCCGTTGATTAATGGATTCGGGTTTGCGCTCGGCCCCCTCTGCTCGGCCCGTCTTGCGCAATCGCCAATCAATGCAAGACTGGACGAATTAGCATTTGCATCTCCAATCAATCATCGGCCGGCCGACAATTGGACAGGTGCTCGGCTTGCAAGCGTACAAAGGGGCGCCGGCGGAGACATCCGCTCGGCTACCTCCGCTCGCTCGTCCAGCAGTCGCCCGCCGTCTGCCTCGAGGTGCTTCGCGGCCCCGCTAGTCGCTGCAAAGTGGGCGCCCCCAAGCCAGGAGGGCTGCTGCTGCTGCTGCGCCGCCAGGTGAGCAACGAGCTGAGCTCATGCACATAAAACCTGGCCTTGCGACGCCCAAGCGGCAAGCCCGCACTTTTTCCATGCGCGACTTTCGCCCTATTTGTTTGTATTTCCGCTCCCATTGGCATTCGCAGTCTCGCTCCCCCTGCAGCCAGTTCAATTTAATTGAATTCCAATTTCGCCGCCCGCCAAGCGACGAGCCCGCCGGCCGGCCCGGCTAAGCTTGGGGGGCGCCGATATATATCGCATTGCAGCGCTTGTTTTATTGAATTACATGAGAAGCGGGCCTAAAATTTGTGTTTGGCCAAATCTGTGCGCAAAGAGCAGAGCGCTGCGCCCGCTCGCTCGCTGGCAACATGGAGCAGACTTGAGTTGTTTACAAGTATTTGCGTTCGGCTCACCTGACGAGGGGCGGCCGGAAGCGAGCGCAATCCCGACCCGGCCCCAAAGTGAGCAGCGGAGGCGGAAGGGGGGCTCAGAGTTGGATTCCATTACCAAGGAGCGCTTATTCAGCTTGTTTTGGTTGCGCGGCCAACGAGCTCCTGTTGGACGCACGCGAGCTAGTTGCTAATCAGCGAGCTCGCAAACTTGGCCCGACTTTGGGCGCCAGCGGCGGGCGCAAAACAAACAGGAGGCCGGCAGCCACTCTCTAAAATAACCCCTTCGAGAGCAAAATATTGAATTTTAATGGGGGCGCTCGCAGAGGAGGCCTCAGAAGGAGGCCTCTCCGTTCAATCCAGGCGGCTTGTTTGCGCGGCCAGCCCCGGCCAACGAGCACGTCCGCTGTATCAGTGGGGCCTCCAAGTTGCCGAGTCCAATCTTGCGCCAGCTCAAATGGGCCCGGCCTGAATACGTGCCGAGCTGGGCGAGCGGGCGGAACAGCGGCCAACGTGCAATGGGCGCTGAGCCACAAAGCGCGCTCGGCCGGCACGAAAACTGGTCGACAAATCGGAATTGACTCGGCCCAGAGTGGCGCACAGTATGCGCCGCTCGCGCCCAGCAGCCAAACTTGCGCACCCCAAATGCAGGCCCGATGAACCAGAAGGCGGCCGCAGCGCCAGTCCAGTCCCACGCCCATCTCGTCCAGTCCAGTCCAGTCCAGTCTAGTCTAGTCCAGTCCAGTCCAGTCCAATTCAATCCAGTCGAGGCAACTTTAAAGCCGCCCCAGTTGGCCTCAAAAGCCAGCCGAGGGCTGTGATCAAGCTGGCTCGCGTTCGAGTGCAAGCGACGCCAATAATATCAATTACCGCTCCTGCAATTGCGCTTGTTCCGGCCCAGAGATCGCGGCCACGCTCGTTGGCCGGCCGAGGCGGAAGTGGCGCAAGCTTGGCTTGTTTGGAGGCCAGTTTGTTGTTGTTGTTGTTGTGGGCGGGAGTGGAGGTTGGAGGGGGGGCAAAGTGGGGGCAGCGCCGAGGACGATTGATAGCGAAAGTGGGACTCTCGCGCGCTGACTGCTCCCGTTTTGCGCGCACTCAAGCTGCCGGCCCACTGATTTACGGCTCTTGGCTTTGCTCTTTGCATTCAGGTAATCGCGCTCGACTGTTGTCGTCGTTGCCTCCGCCACTGGGGCCAGATTTAATGCTCTAATTTGGCGCACCTGGCCTAGTTGGCCGGCCCATCAGCGTGCGCAAAGTCCACTCGGGGGAAGGAGGGACGCGCAAGGGCTGGATTCATCTCGAGCGGCCAGCTTGCTGCTCCTGAAGCACGCACAGCGCGCCACTGGCGGCCGCCGCCTGGACGAGGGCCGCTCAGGTTCAGCTTGGCGCCAGGTCACGCGCAAGCAAAGCTAACCGCATCAAGCTAGGCTGATTCACTTATTCTGCCATTAAGTTGATTTGTTTTTCCGCCAGACGAACGGGCCAAGTTGGCGAAATATCGGCGAGCTGAGCCAATAATTACCTGCAAACACTTGTCGTCGCTGGCAGAATTGTGCGCGCGCGCGGGCGGCCCCAAAAGGGTCTACTTTGTTTCCGGCTGGAGGCTCAGCGGGGAGAGGAGAGGAGAGTTGGAACGGGCGAGGCTAGCTCGAGCGGGAAGCCTTAGAGGGAGCTCGTAATCGTACAAGTTTTGGCATTTGATTTCCAATTAAATGCGAGTCAAAAGCTCGTCTCAGAGTCGGGCCCATGGCGCGCGCTCGCCACCTTGCCTGGGGCTTGGCGGGCGCCGCTTGTTTGCTCGGGCGAGGGCCAGGCTGGCGCAGTCAATCATTGGGGCCGGCGCAAAAGTTGCATTGGGCGCGTATCATTCGGCTGGCGCTTGAAGGAGCCGCCGGCGGCCGAGCCACTCGGGGAGGAGCTGCGGCCGCCCAGAAGGGGCGCCCTTGAGGGAGTCGGCGGCTGTTGGCGCGCTCGGCTTGCCTGCCCGGCCAACACTCAAGCCATGTTCGCAGTGGCGATGTTTTGCTCTCAAGCCAAACTTCTCGCCCCAACTGACAATCTGGATTACAAGCGCGCCCACTCGGCGGCGCCCATCAAATCCGCTTAAACACACCTGCCAGCCGTGGCCTCCAATTTGCCTCGGCCGCACATCTTCTCGGCCCCTCCGCCTCCCCCTGGCGCCGTGTTTACATTGTTTTCAGCATTACCCCGTCATTGGGCGCCCGTCTCGTGTCGCCAGTTTGCGCGTCCAAATTGAAATAACAACGAAAACGCCATTTGCACGAACAATTCTTAAATATCTTCCCGCTCAGTTCGTGTCTATGCGACGTAAAGTTTGAGCGAGCAAGCCTTTGCCGCGCGCCTAGCGACGATTGCGACTTGCGCTCGCCGCGCCCCATTGTCGCGGCAAGCACAAAGCATCGAGCGAAAACGGGGGCGCCAAGAGTGGCGGCGCCACTCTGCGGGGCGCTAACAACGCTGAATGAAAAATTCATGCCTCCCCCCTTATGCGCATACAGTCGCGTCCAAGCCCGCAAGCCGCCCCTCCTTATGAACTCGTTTTCCAGCCAATTCGGCCGCCCGCCTTCCACTCAGGTGTGATTCCCATCAAGATTGGGTGCAAATTGCTCGCATCAACACCTAGCAAAGCAACACAATGGCGCTCGAATTGGACACCCGGCCGCCACGCCCACCCCTCTCAGCTCCATGTCATCCATCATTGTTGCCGGCCGGCAGAGTAAACAGAGCCGGGCGCCGGCGAGCTCGACCGGTCGCACGGTTGGCTGGCTGGCTGGTGGGCGAGACGTGCGCTTGCAAACCGACTTTGACAAGCGAGCTGAACTTTTCAACTAGCGCCAAAATTGCCCCGTATAGCAACCTTTTGGGCCCGCAAAGCTTAAAGAGTTTTGCAAGCGCCCCCAAGCAGTCGGTTACCATCGACGGCCTGAAGTGCCGAGCATAATTGAGCGGCGCGCTTATCAGCAGTGAGACAGCGGGCTAGCTTGTTTCTTCCCGCTGAGCCGGCTGCCGCAGGTTGTTCCGTTCAGTCCGAGAGGCTCAGCTTTGGCCTTGAAGCCTAGCGCGCGCTCGCTCCTAGGTGAGGCTGCAACCGGCTGCTCGTCTCTAGCCAGATTTGGGCAAACGCAAGCCGATCGGCCCGCCTGGAGGGCGACAGAAGCGAGCTCATTAGCCTGATTGGCTGCAGTCACCGCTTTGCATACACGACGATATGGCCTCCGTGATTCATTGACCGCAACAAATGCGCATGGATGCGCCACCCCTCGGCAAACCGCCGTCTCTCTCTCTTCGCTGCGACGGATTGGGCAGCGATGGTTGGCCTTGGGATCCATCTGAAATTATCCTCCCGCATCCAACCAAGGCTGGCTCCCTCGGGCGCCGCCCGTCAGCTCGGCCAACCCACTGCGGGCTCCCAGTTGCCGCCTCTCGGACAACTTTTTGGGAGCGCTCGCCGCTTCCATAGACATATCATCCAGATTAGAACAGCTTAGGTTGGCCAACACTAGCGACGTTTGGACCAAACACAAACTGGCCAGAGTGATTCCCTGGAGGATACTGAAGCCAACTGGCCAGCCAGGTGGCTCGCTTTGTTGGCAGTTTGGATCGCCGAGGCAAAGCTGTCAGCCACCCACCAGTTTCATGTCCCTTTCAAGCCTGAAGCTGGGCGCGCGATCTTGATCTCCAGAGCCAGTATCTCTGAGAAGTGTGAGGGTCGAGAATTGAGTCGAGGCAAGAAATTGCGGCCGATTGCCCGGCGCTGAACCGGCTCAATCGGTCTTGATGGCCAGCGAGCCTCCGCCTGTCTCGGTGTTTTATTCTGGCACCAGCCGCAAGGGCCTGCAAGGCGCCAGAGCCAGCAGAGGCGAACTGCATACACTTAGATGATTGGACCCGCGAACACCTGTCCGCGTGCATGATCCTCGAGCGCGAGTCTGATGAATGGCGATAGGCGCCGCAAACTTCCAAGGCTGATCGATTGAGCGGCCAGCTAGCCAATCAATCAGCTAATTGTTGTTGACCACTCCAATTGGGCGAGTCGCTAGTGTTCTAGCGCAACTATGCACAAAAACGCACCCTCCCTATGGCTTGTGTGGCCCAATTTTACCCTGACAGTTTGTATCCTTGATCCTGTGGCGCCAGGATTCGTGGTTAACGTTTGCGCCCTCTCTGGGCAACAGAGTGGGCGGTCATAGTTTGGACTGGCGAGAGGGGAGGCCAGTCAGCAAGCAAGCTGGCTGACATTATCAAGTCAATTTAATCCAATTGAACTGTGAACTCTGAGCTTAACTGAACTGGACTGAGCTGGACTGGACTGAACTGAACTAAACTGAATTGAATTGAATGGCCCCGCCGAGTGTCGGCGCCCAGCTGAACCTGGCGCCTCTGTGGCGAGCAAACCGAGCGAGCTAAAGAGCTGCCAAGTTGGATCAAAACTGCGAGCTGCCAAACACCTTTCAAGCTGAAAACACTTGAGAGTTACTTCAGCCGGTGAGCTCGTGCTTCAGCGGCGGCGGCGCCCGCGACTAAACTTTGCATGCCCGAAAGTACGCGCCGGCGATACCTGAGCCGGTTGAGTTTTGGAGGCAGACTCAATTTGGCAACTTTGCGCGAGATGACGAGCGAGCCCGAAGGCCGACTGGCGCCCGCCTAAGTGCACGCCTGTCCGCCTGCCGCGCCTTGGGGGCTCAATATCGGCCGAGCCAATGCGAGCTTTGACGAAATTCAATTTGCATCCCCGGCTAAGCTCGGCCGGCCCGAGCCACTCGACGCTTGCCAAAGGGATGGAGAGAGGAGCTTGCGAGCCAAAGTTGCTCTGACGTTTCGGCCGGCTTAATGGGGCGAGCGGCGCCAAAAGTGGCCGAACTCTCGCCCGCGGGCCCAGGCTGGCCGCTGCTGTATAAATAAATAAAGCCGCCAACAAGCCCGCCTGACATGGATAACAGTATTCCACGTTTTAATTTTCATTCCTGAAAGGCCAGCAAGGTGGCAAGAAGGCGCCGCTTGCGTGCTAACGGCGCCCACTTTATCCATTAGCTTGAGCCTGAGGCGCCCAATTGCTGCCGTTCAGCCCCGCTGACCAAGCTGTCACTCTGCCGGCCCTCAATATTCGGCATCTTCATGGGCCTTCAGGGCGGACAGCCGCGCAGAAAGAGAGAGGCAGCTAGGCCAGACTGGGTCAAGTTTGCCCTTGGCCAACTTGGCGGCGCCAAGCTCGCCGCTTGAGTCGCCTCCATCCGGCGCCTCTCTCCGGCTTTGCTGGCCACTTTCGAGGCGCGGAACAATTTGAGCGCCGAGCGTGCGACTGTTTAGACTAGCTGGCGAGTTGATCGTTTGCCTCACTTGCCTGCCCGGCCCAACGGACAACCCACGTGGACTAATGGGCGGCAACAATAACAAATTGGTCCTGGCCAGCCACACAAGGCAGCCTGCATGAGCACATTAGAGTGCGGGCCTCATCCATGCAGCTCGGCCGCCCCTTGCAGCTCACCGCCTTGATCCAGCGGCCGACATTGGAGTCTCCAGCTGCCGGGAGCTGAGCCTGTCGGCGCTCGGCTTCCTATTACGACCAAGATGCTACCGCCGGCGAGCTGATTTATTTACCATTTAGACGCGCGCACACAAAACATAAGGCAGAATACCTCGCAAAGCGGGTCTCAATTTACACACAAGCGGCCACAGTGAAGCCCTTTGGTTCCGTTTCAGCCTTTGCTCGCGCAGCCCCCTGTCCTTGGTTTTGGCTCTCAAACCTCCGCTCGGCTGGCTGGTGACTTGCTGGCACAATCACGGCGCAAAATGGGAGCGCAAGTTTGAGTTGGAAGGCACAAAGCTCTACTTACAAGCCGCTTTCCTCCGAGTGGCCTCTTCCAATGGCTCCCCCTTAGTGGCGTCTTGCGAGGGAAGTCGGTCAGCCTGCCGGTTGGCTGCAAAGAATCGATCCACTTGTCGCCACAACCTTCAATGGCAATTCTGCGCCCATCAAACAATGCGGCCCAGATTGACTCCTTATTCGGCCGCCAACGATTGAGTGGCCGCCCGATCACAGTCGCTCTCCTGCCCCTTACTGCTGATTTATGCGCCCGCCCCACTCTGATCTCCAGGAGGAAAACAAACACAACACTGACCCCACCGAGCGAGCAACAAATCCCCCACCAACTTGGCCACTCTCAGATCTTATCTCAGCCTCGACGCAAAATGACCACTCCGCGCAATACCACTGGCCCTCTCTCATCTGTTTCCCTTTGACTTGCGATCTTGGCATTGATAATGGATGATATGATGGCCGCAGTGGTGGCGGCCGTCAGGCGGCGCTCAGCTGTGAGCCTCTGCTTGGCTAAACGAGGAGAGGGTTTGCAATACTTGGCTAGCAACCATCTAAAAGCGCTCCACTAACTCGGCGCACCCAAACACTGGGCCAGCAAACTCTCTCCGGTCGCCCGAGTATAATTAATTCGCTTTTGCTGAAACCGGTGACTCGATTCGCGCTCGTCCCGTCGACAGGGGGAGCTCACGCGCGCTCGCCAGCTCCACCTTTGCCGGGCGTGCAAGTCGCACTTCCGGCGCCTCGTGGGCCCCCCTCTCGGCGAGAGTGCGCAGTTGGTGCTCAAAGAGGGCGCCGTCTGGCGGCAATGGAGGCTGTTCAATCCGGCGGGAGCCAAGCAAGCCGACGCTGCTGAGGTTGACCTCAGAGGGCCCTCAACCGCCAGCTCCAGTCCAACTTGGAACGCTTTCAGTGCCACGCAAAGGTCAATGAGGGATCAATCAGGATAACGCCCATGGGGCAAATCGATGGCGATAATTTGTCGCCAGTGAGCTCGGCAGGAATTGTGGCATCCTTTAGCTATCGCCCAGCCTGAGGGCAACTTGCGCGCGTTTGTTCAGTTTTCAAGGGTGAATAAGCAAACGGATGACTAGTGGTGGGTCCAGCCAGACACCTGCCAGTGACTTGGCGCGACTTTCAACTTTCCGCCCCAAGATGCGGCCACCCTCGACGTTCGCGAGACTTCACTTGAGCAGCTCAATCAATGAATCCGCCCTCAAGTGGATGGCCGCCAATCATACGGCAAACGAAGTCGAACGATAGCTAGCGGCTGTCGCCCTCAAGCCGAAAGGGTCGAGTTTTGAGTTGCTGAGCAAGGAGGAGAGATTGCGTTTGTTGTCACGAGCTTTGAAGGAGGTGGAGAACAGGACTCAAATTTTAAGCTAAGCTTGCGCCAAGAGTTGGCTTGAACTCAGCCCGTTCAATCCAACGGCTGGTAAACCCAGTTTGTGAATCTGAAATTTGAAGCTTTGATTGTTGGGAAATGTTTGCAACGAAAGCAGATGTCGCAAACAGTCGGCAGAGTTTGCTATCCAAAACTTGTTTGCATTTGGCTCTGGTTTACAAGAAAGTTTTAAGTTTTCCCTGTTGGCAAGCTGACGAAATGCAACTGGCTGGAGAGGTGAAAAGATGTTATCGCACTACAAGATATTGGCGGGCGTTTTGGTTTGTCTGGCGCTTCATTCACGGCCCTCGACGTGGAAGTTCGTTAGCCCAAGCAAAGTGAACCACTTCCATGGTTGGCGGGGAGTCTGCGGCAACGCTCGTTACGACACCTCGCCTGGAAATGTTGGCGCCAACGGGACTAGGACTGACGGAAGCCAACCGGCCACACCCACGCCAAGGGCCTACAGAAAACACGAGGCCATTCCGAGGGCCTCGAGAGAGGAGTCGCTCAGAAGACTAAGCAGCTCGCTTTTGACCGTTAGGTTGAATGTCGTCTACGATGAAACGCTTGCAATCGAGCACGCAAACGTAAACTCGCTCATCTGGTATCTGAGAAATTTGATTTTTGCAACCCAATTGATTTTTGAGCAACCAGAAATGCGACAAAGGTTGGCCTTCAATTTGGTTGTCGTTTCCCTGAAGAAGTCGAGCGCAAAATTTGAGCCAAGCATGAATTCGGAGGACATTCTTAGGGAATTTCGCGAGAGCGGCGACATCGAGAGCCGGAAAGCCGATTTGAACATCCTATTGACTCACAGAAACGTTTGGGATGTTGTCGCTTACAGGCAGAGAAAGATCCTTGGACTTGCAAACGTTGGCTCCTTCTGCCGAAACGATCCCTTTAAAACGCTAATCTTCAACGCAAACTCACTCGGCATGGCCATAGTCTTGGCCCACGAGCTTGGCCACTCGTTCAACGCAATGCACGACGGCTTGATTGGTTTTCCAATTGAACAAAGATGCAACTCTGACACAAACATCATGTCGCCCGAAATCGGGCCCAAAAAGTTGACTTGGTCCCAATGCACAGTGGACAGCATAACCGAGAACTTCCTCTCCGAGGAGGTCTTCGCCTGTTTGTTCAACGAGGATCGATTGCGAAGCGCAGTGCCTTTGGCGCCAGTATTCGATTTTGGCCCCAAAAACGGACAAAAGATCAATCCAAACAGGCGCCCACTTCCAGGCGAGAAGCTGAGCTTGGACGAGCAATGCAAATTAGCGCTTGATAGAACTGCCTTGAGCTACGTGAGCACCATTGGCTCAAACGGAAACATTCATGAAACTTGCGAGGATCTTGTGTGCGTTTTAGCTGGTTTTGTAATCGTTGGCATTGGACCTGCGCCAGCTGGCTCTGCCTGCAGTCCTCTCTACTCGCCGGCCGTGCAAGGCTTATGTTTCGCGGGTCGTTGCTTAACCCCTCACTAAACTGGCTTAACTTTGGAGACCCTCTCATCATCGCGCGGCTCGGCTAACCAACAAGAATAAAACATCCGCGCGAGGATTGTCGCGCGCGACCAGTTGCTGCGGCAGGCATCCTAAGGCTCACTTATATAACCTGACTCATGCTAAACCCTTTGCAAATTGCCTCTCCCTCTCGCAAGACAACCAAAGAAGTCTGCGCTCGAGCGCAGCGCCACAACCACTCCGCTCGATGATTGTGACATGAGCGCCCAAGATTAGAGCGGAAGTCGAGGCTCCAGTCTACCTGGGCGGCTTTGAAGGGCTTTAGTCAGCGAGAGGAGTTGAGAGTGGCCGCCATGAAGCTGCTAGCACTTACGCGGGCGGACTGAATGCAACGCCGGATGACGCATCTCGAGGTCAGGCGAGTCCCTTTCGCTCACTTCTTTCTCTCCCTCCCAAGGCATTCTCAACGCAGCCAGAACCAGTGCAACCAAAATCCAACCATCTGAGGGGCTCGGCGATCAGTGAAGCTGATTTCGCGGCGAGATCCTCCAATCAGCCTCACCGGGGAGCTTTTTCAGAGGCTTGTGCTCTTGGCCATGGGGACGATCTCCTGCACGATCAGAACCTATTCTGCGCCAGCTCAACCACTCAACAATCCGACTTGAGCGAAGAGCTTCGAGCTTTGCATTGGAGCAGAAGGCGCTTCGGTTGGTTTGCTCCGCGCAAATATCCACAGAGGCGACCCTTCTGGTGGAAAAATTCAAGGGTCGCACTTCATTGTTGCACCGACCATACGCACTCGCCATAGCTAACAAGGGAAAGTGATTGGTAAAATTGCACTCGCGCTAACAGGCGATGAGAAGCGATGCCGAGCAAACGGAGCTAGAGCCTGTCTTGCCCTCTCATGCCGGAACGCAAATTCTGAGGATTTTAAACGGCAGGATGTCGCATTTGTTAGCTTGGTGCTTTGTTTGGCCAGCTGGCGTTTGCATGGTCTCCAAATGGCACCCGCAATCAGATAGAAAATTGAACACTCTCTCATCTCATGAGCTCCAAACTCTCGCTGTTTAGCCGACTGAGCGCAAAACTTGTGACAAACTCATATTTATTTTTGTCGTTTGGTACATACTCATGGTCAAAGCATTCAAGAAATTAATTGAACTATTCTTGCAAACCAGGCTAACAACGAAATAGAATTAAATTAGATCTTTGATACATGATGAGCACACCAAGATCTCCGTCAATCCAATCCCAACCTGTATCCGTGGAGTGGGCTCACCAGTTCAACACTGCCTTCCCTCAGCAGAGAGGATGCGGCCACAGGATAGCCGCCCAGTGGAGCGTCCGCTCTCCGCGCGCGACTGCAACATAGCGGCGCCAAGTCTGCCTTGGCCACGCCAACTAACCTGTATTGGCGGGCAGTCCCTCTCTCGGCGCAGACTGTGACACCGGCATTAGCAAGTCAAGTGCGATAACCACGAAAGGACTAGCTATGCTACTGGCTGCGTATCTTAAAATCGATCATGCGTTCAGCAGTCCCGTGTTGATTTTAGAAAGAAGGCGTCGCCAAGTGCGTAGACGAGCTTGCGCCAAAATCGGCGCAGTCTCATAAGCAAGCTAAACACTGGCGAGCTTCTCGGAGTGAACCTGCGCACGCAGACCACCTTAACGGCTAGCTGGGCGTCAAATTTGCTCGCCCGATTTTGAGCTTGACGCAAGAGCTGGTTCACCTGGGCATCAACGACGACTAAGCCGTCAAGTTTGTCGCATCGGCAGTGCTTGCTTTTAATTAGCTACTTTTTCATTTTGATCCAAAGGGGGCTGTCTGTTTTGGTTAGTGCGAACTCGCGTCGGGCAACCAGAGAGCCTCGAGCAGCATCAAAGCTGAGATCGGCAGAGTATATATATAGCCGCCATAGGGACAGTTAAGGTTCAGTTTTTAAATCGCCAAAGTCCAGCAGAAGAATGTTAGCCTCACAAATAGCAGCACACGAGTCCAGAAAGTTGGGTCTCTCGTCGAGTGAGAGATTCATACCCAGAGGACCTGTTGAAGACAACAACAACGAAGTTGACCCAGGAACAGGCGCTAACAATGGCACAAACGCAGACATTTGTAACAAGGAAGCCTCGCAGGTTATCAAGTTTTATCGAAACAAGAATGTACTCATCACAGGAGCAAGTGGCTTCTTGGGCAAAGTTTTACTCTGGAAGCTAATTGAAACTTGTCCAGAAATTGGAAAAATCTACGTACTAATCAGGGCCAAACATGACATGTCGGCCGAGAAGAGACTCATCCAAATGCTCAAGGGCAAACCATTTTGCTTTAAATACCAATACACAGACCTACTGCAGAAGGTTGTCGCTATTGAGAGCGACATGACATCTGAGGGGCTTGGTTTGAGTCAGACAGATAGAACGCTGCTTGAGGATCGGGTAAACATAGTGATCCACAGCGCGGCTTCAGTCAAGTTTGATGCTCCCCTCAAGGATAACCTCCGAGACAACGTCTATGGAACTAGGTCGATCGTAAATCTCTGCAACAACGTTAAAAATTTGGAAGCTCTAGTTCATGTTAGCACCGCTTATTCCAATTGCCAGGCTAAAGATATTGGCGAGGAACTTCAGCCTTTGAAGATGGATATCGACGATGTGGTGAAGATTGTCGAGTAAGTTACACTTGAACAGACGAGTCTATCTGCCTTGTTCTCTCTAAGGTTCAACTCGAGCCGTCCACAGGATGCAGTTTGCGCGCCAAAGCTTGCGAAGAAAGCCTTGGGCAATCGAGCGCAACCTGCATTGACTAACGCGGAAGCGAAGCGCGAAAAGTGCACCCGCGCCAGGCTTAAAACTTGTTCTACCGCCCTGAACTTGAAGCATGGCCACTAACCTCCACCCCCCATGTTAATTGATCCGCACTGCTCCCGATCGTATGAACTCCATGACCCTTTGATGCCGCCACCGCAACAGGTCTCTTCCAGACGATGCCTGCGATTCAGTTACAGACAAACTCCTCGAGGGGAGGCCGAACACATATACATACACGAAAGCCGTGGCCGAACATTTCGTGGCCAGACAAGAGGGCAAGTTCCCAATAAGCATCGTCCGCCCTTCCATTGTCATCTCATCCTACAAGGAGCCGGTTCCGGGATGGGTCGACAACGTGAATGGGATTGCCGGCTTGGGCTGCCTGGCCGCAATTGGTATGTTGCGTACCATTGATTGGAATTATTACGCAACATCTGATATGGTGCCAGTTGATTACGTTGCAAATTGTATCATTTGCGCAGCTTACCAAGTTCGCACGCACTCGCCAAAAAAGATGCTCATCTACAACATGACCTCAGGTAATATGAAACCAATCTCATGGGGCAGCTTCTTTGATATGCTAAGAAGTAACGCAGTTCAAACGCCGCCAAACAAGATTGTACGACCAATGATTCATGCGCCAAGGTACAAACGCGCTAGCCCGGTAAACTTCTTGCTGATAAGATTCCTATCGGAGCTTCTCTTTGCATACACTATCGATACCATTTTGACTCTGATTGGGTACAAAAAGATCATGGTTAAGATAACCCAGAAAATGCATCACGGTTATAAGATTCTCAAACCATTTACTACAAACCAGTGGAACTTCCGTAGTGATAACGTTATTCATTTGAGCGAATCTTTGCCACCTGTTGATCGGGATCTTTTCAAGGTCGACATGAGAGGGTTCGACTGGGAGGCGCATGCCAAATCCCTATGGAAAGGAGCAAGGCTGTTCTTGCTTAAAGAGGAAGAGACTGAAAACTCATACAACTCGGGCAGACTTAAGCAATCTATTGTGACTGTCGTACACTACAGTTTCATTTTAATATTCATGGCTATTTTTGCAGCAGGAACTTATTCAGGCGCGCGATTATTCAATCTTGTCTAGCTAAACACAACGGAAGCTGCGGCAGTTGATCATAGTTTTGAATCAAGTTTTAATTTTCTATTCAACTTTTAATAAAGTAGGACTGGGACAAGAGTTCTTGAATTTTTCATCGCGTGTTCCTAAGAGCTAACTTGAACCTTTGAATTTCGCTCTACCATAACACCCTTCAACTCTCATTCGTCGCTAGAATCTGATGAATACTGTATTTCAACATTCTCTATATCGTCCGGGTCTAAATCTAAATTCAAAATCTCTCTTGCCTTCTCAGGATCTATATTTATCTCACTTGTCATCTCACTTCGAATGCTTTCTGCACCGAAAATTGAGTTGTTATGATTAGATATGTTGTTGCCTTGATGGTTTAAGCCCTCCAAATTTCCATCGAGGAAATCTGAGCAGTCAGATTGGTTATCATTGTAACCATCTGCGTCCTCATCCTCATCATCGTTATCAATGTATTCGGTGAATATCTGACTGTCGTAATCTTCAGTATCAGGTTGGATGACATTTTCGTCGGCAATGAAACTTTCGTTCGGCCCCATTGTGATGGGCAACACATAATTGTCTTCTATCTCACATGGGATATATTCGTGGGGTGTTGCTGATACAAAATGGCCACGATATAGCTGAGAATCATAAATGAAATGAGCTGGAAGTCCCATACCTTCAAAGATATATTTTGGATAGGTTTGTACTCTGTTGGTTTCAACGAAGGTAAGGAACATTTTTAAATAACGTAAGGGCACAGTAATGTTGACATCCTCCTTAACGGCGAAAGTGGAGAAGTCCTCTCTCTTGTGGGTGAATTCTGAGGTTGTATTTGTCGTAGACATGAGTGGACTTGACGAACCGATGAATCTGACCTCCGTTTGACTTGTTTTTATAGTTACCTGATCAATATCAGGGGCAAAGCTGTTGAATGCTGAAAGCAAAAATCTTTCTTTCTTGCTTTGCTTGGGAGCGATTTCCACCCTTGCATAATCAATCGTCCTATTGATAGCATTCAATTGAGCTACCCTCTCAGGTTCAATATCATTGATGCTTAGTTTGTACGTCAATGTTGCAGCCGGAGGATCAGCACCGATCTTGAACACAATTTGATTGTTAACTTCGTCCTCAACCGAACACCTAACTCGTATCTGAGATCTGAAGCCTCCGTCTCTATCTGCAACGAGAATTGAAGACTTGAACGGCATAAGGAGAGCTTTGAGATTAATGTAGCATTTGTGTCTTCGATCGCATTTGTAATCGGTGAAAAAGTCCCGATTGAAAACAAACTTGACCAAAAACATGTCGGTCCGAGCGCCAAGCCGTAACTTGTCAGGTGTGAATTCTAATAAGGCGTCCTTGCTGATCTTTGAAGCCATGAGAATGGCTTTCGATAGGGCCCTGACATGTCCATCGCAAGTTGAGCTGGTCAACTCAAAGGATGCCATATTCCAGTTGATGACTGACCCAGGCTGAAATCAACTTACTGTATACTGTAACATAATGTCTACCCGTCGAACATGGTGACGGAAGCCACGACACTATGCCATGGACAGTGTTTGTATCAAGAGTTTATTTTCCTTTTCAGAAGGAGAGCGCCCTTTATCAGCTGCCAAAATCAAAACGAGTTGAGAGAGTAAAGGGCGCCACATCGAACAAGAAACCGGAGCGAACCGACAGTCGAACTCTGCGAAATGAAAATAACCGCTGTGTTGCACGCTGAAATTGTATGTTTGTGCAACCTCAAATAAATACTTGGCCATCAAGGAATTTCTTCTTTGGATCCTCATCGACGAATGAGCTTTGATACTAAACCAAGTCTACATGATCATTCAAAACTATTCAATCCCACGACACCTCATGACAAATGACCTTATGACAACTCAACGCCTGATAAAGTATACTCACAATGATGTTACACACAAATTAACCTTATAAAATGGGGTCTTCGGCAGGCAGGATTTAACACTTAACTGTTCAAGCTTAGACAATTGTTATGGAATCCAGTGAATCGTCAGTTCCTTATGCCATTATATCAAATCAACTTCAAGCGAATATTTTGTCTAAGGTACTGTTGGAGCTTTGTTGATCGAATCTCCCCAGGAAAACTCGGCCGAACACTCATGAACAATCAGATTGAGTGCTAATGACGGCCCTCTCTTCCTTGCCTACCACAATTATTGATCGATCAAATGAAAAGACTTGCACCTAATGTTATCAACTTGCAACAATTTATCTCGTTGACGTATAAATGAAATCCCTCAAAATCTATTCGTAGTACCAATCAATCGAAATTCTCAATTAAAATTAATCAATTAATACGATGACAACAATGGATGTAGTTCAGATTTTCACTGACGAGCTTCAGTCGCTACTTGATACAAAACCGCCGGTGTCGAAAGCCAAAATGGGGCTGATCACGAGGGCCGCCATGAAAGGGGTCAAATTCTATAAGCATATTGTGCAAAGCGTTGAGAAATTCATTGCTAAGTGCAAACCAGAATATAAAATACCTGGTCTCTATGTCATTGACTCGATCGTGCGTCAATCCAGACATCAATTCGGGATTGAGCGTGACGTTTATGCCGCAAGATTTTCGCGAAATCTTCAGATAACTTTCAATAATCTATTCACTGGTTGCTCGCTCGAGGATAAACCCAAGATTGTTCGGGTTCTAAATCTATGGCAAAAGAATGGGGTGTTCAACTCACAAGTTATACAGCCTTTGCTCGATATGGCGAATCCGAATTCAAATCTTACGCTTCCTACTGAGTCTACATTATCAGCTGACTCGCCAAATAATCTTGAATCCAGTAATCAAGGACAGTCTTCCAAGTATTTGATGTATCGCTTCAATAACACAGGCAATATCTCTCAGTATGGTAGGAATTCGAGCTCTTCGAGCAAACATCATCGGGCTCCTGATGGAGGATTGAAGTTTAGTAAGAATATGCTTGACTTCGATTACGATGAAGACGACGATGATGACGATGGTGATGAAACACCAACAGAGGCTGAGCCTCCTCTGAGTTCAACGCTAAACAAAATCGAGATGGAACAGAGGAATAGAAGTGAACCACCGGGTTTAGTTCATCATTCTAGTCAACTTCATCACCCACAACAACAGTCGACCCAAACAAATCAGATCAATATCATAAGGTGCGACCAAGATCCGGTTCTCGAACGTTGGAACAAATTAATTAAGCAACAATCAATCGTAAGTATGACTCAGTTCATCAGAGATTATAAGGACGTTTATAATTAAGTGCTAACTATCTTGTTCTACAGACAAGTGAAAATCCAAACGAGAGCAGCTCGAATGAGAGAGCGCAAAGATCTCGTTCTAGATCTCCTCCTATCCGTGAAAGGCCCGTTCCATTGAAGGAACCAGAGGCTCCGAGTCCGATGAAAAATTCGGCCGAGAGAGAGGCAGAGCGTAGAGCCGAGCGTGCCCGCAAGTGCTTACCGGAAATCAGGGACAAACATCTTACAGTCTGCAGCTCGACCCTTTGGTTAGGTCATGTGCCTAAAACTGTTTCAGAAGCGGACATATCTGACGCATTTGGCGAGTATGGTACAATTAACAGCATCGATGTAAGTCCTAAGCCGCTGCTGATATACCTTTGATTATACAAAATTCTCTTGATTAATGAATCGTCTCACTTTGAAACCGTAGCTTATACCTCCAAGAGGATGTGCTTATGTTTGCATGGATCGTCGCCAAGATGCTAAAAGAGCTTTAACTGAGTCTAAGGATCTCAAATTGAATGGCAGTCACATCAAAATGGCTTGGGCTCCAGGCAAAGGATTTAAAGAGTACAAAAAGCTGAAAGACTTTTGGGAAGTGGACATCGGCTCTAGTTATATACCCTACGGAAAGATAGACGCATCAATTGACTTTGACATCTTAGAAGAAGGCGGAGTCATCGACGAGGACAGTATGAGTATGGAAATGCGAGGTTAGTTCAATTATGTTTACTCATGAGTCTTATTTTCCAACTAAATCGATACTAATGGCTTTACGTCCCCCTAATTGTCACAGAAATAAGAGAACGAAAAGCCAGGGAGAGGGAAGAAAAATTGAAGGGAGTGCAACCAGGTCTTAGTCTACCCTTGCCAACCTTGCCCATCCTCGCGCAACCTCCTCCTTTCAGTATGCCACCACCGAACCTCAATATACCACCACCAACTATTCTTAGTCAAGCGCCAGGTCTCGGTGGTATACCATTCCCCCCGCCATCCGTTACGTCCACAAGTAATCATATACCCCAACAGCGTCTATTCGACCACCATGACTCACAAGAACGTGAAACCTCTGAGACACTCAATTCACCGAGTAGTATTGACCATCAACTAACTATGACAGAGCGTCAAATCAATATGGTCGAACAGCAGCTCAGTATGATACAACAAGCTCAGAGCATGGGCTCATCTCAATCAACGATACCGCCCATGCGCACCCATTTGTTCCACCAAAATCAACCAAATCCAATGATATTCGATATGCATCCGACACAGTTATTGCATGGTGGGCCACAAATGATCGACATGAACCAACCTCCGCAGATACCCATCTTTGCGAATCCTCCCCCAATGTTAGGTCAGCCACCTCCACTGTTACCCATTAGTCAGGCAGGTCTCAATCAAAATATGAATGGAAATCCAATGCATCATTACGGCGGTAGATACTGAAGAGCGAATTAGTTAGTTAGATCGTCAAACCGAATGAGCGATGCAATCTAAGCCATGAAGGTTTAATGAATCAATGCATTTGTTCTGCTACAAGTCGTGTGCCAAAATCTAGAAATCTTGCTCATATTGACAAATCTGATTGAGAATTGACCCGCAGGCTGGAATAAAATCGTCGATCAACGAATTTTCTCGCACCCGTTTGTCGATATCTTTGGTAACTTGGAAAACAGGCTCGCCACACGTCGTTTCCGTTTAGTGCTACCCTCGAGAGCTGGTATTAGTCTCGAATTTCACATGTTCCGCAGTCCTAACTTGGGACCAAAGGGCGTTTTCCCCGTTCAAAGCGTCACATCAGCTGTCACAGATGTGAGAGATTCTTCGAGGTCAGACCATAGGGTCTGTGTGGGGTACTTCTTAATTAGGATAAGCAGGACGGAGGAGGTTGAATACGGTTGTGCCTAAATTATTAGCATAAACTCAACTACAAGGCTGGGAACTATACTATCCGATAATATCACAGCGATTTAATTAAGTTATAAGCAGAAAGTCTCGCGGCAAACACGACATCATTGACAGCAATTCCATCGTACGATTGTCCAATTAAGATCAATGGCAATTGCAATTCTTTCAGCTTCTTCCTAGTATTCTCGAGCCTCTCTGTGTGACCGGGCAGATACTGGGCTATGCCAGTCTTCCAAAGCAAAGTAGACACTCTGTGGGGTTCTAGATTGATTTTGAGTATCTTCCTAATCTCCTCGAGGGCTATTTGCTCTAGTTGAGCGTTAGTAACTTGGTCCAAGTTATCTGTGCCCAAAACTTCCTTGAACCATGAACCCCCGATCATACAAGTAAATCTTGTAGATTTGTTTGGCTCGTCTATTTGCGGAAACATCGTCGTGTCAAATGATATTCCCAAAACCCGACTGCTTGATTTAGAATTTGTGAGAAATCCAAACGAATTGACAATATTCGGCAACTTTCCCTTAATACCCCTATATTCAACACTAACACAACCCACTGGAGCGTGGGGAACATTGACAATATCCTTCAGTGCTTCCCTCTGATAATCAGGCATCGATGGTGGCAGTATCTTGGCAAAATCTTTCGATGGTATGCTAGAAATTACATAATCGGCAGGAAGATTCATTCGATCACCATCCACTGTCTCGACCTCAATGTCACAAGGTGCCAGTTCGGGATCATTTGGTTGATTGAACTGTAGCGAGACAGCCTTAGTCTGGTTAAAGATTGATATGAGACCATCTTGGTTTGTGTTCAGAAGAGAGTTGGTCAAATGTTCAGGAAGAGTCTGTAAACCTGTCGATAAGTTATAACTCAATACTTTGGTGCGCTGAAACCGATTCAACAGTCGTGAGTCATTCAGATCGTTCGGAAACAGTTCATCATGGAAGCTTTTTGTGACTGGCGGCTTGTATACCCCTTTTATGACCGAGCCATAAATTTGCTCTTTGTCTAGGAAATCGCCAATTATAGCTCTCGTACTTAGCTTACGAGCATCTCCTGCAGTGATGCCACGCATAACAGGGTCTGATACTTTAGCGGCCATCTCTTCGCCAAATCTGTGTTTGATGAAATCGTAAATCGTCGGATCGCGATCCGGCACCTCATCTAGATTCATTTTCGGTGCTTTAAAAAAATCTCTGAAGAGTGCTGCTCCAAGAGTTTGGTTAGAATTCGGTAATCGTGAAAAAATTTGACTTATCGAAGAGGGAATCCGATATAATCGTTCGTTGTCATAGATATAGCGGTTTCGCCCTGCAGCTGAATCTTGAGTAATTGAAAGAACTCTGTCTTTCAGGCCAAGCTGTTCTAGAAGTGTGGCAGTGTTATGACCCTTGAAACCGGCAAGTCGAACACTCCTGGGTCCAAGTTCGTGAATGACACCATCTTCATATCTACAACTTTTGATCGAGCCTCCCATGTAGTCATTGGCTTCTAAGAGTGTGATTTTACTAATAGAACTTTCTTTCTTGAAGAAAGCGCTGAAGTTTCTCAGGTAGTGTACAAATGATAACCCAGCTAGCCCGCCACCAAGAACAACAAGTCGCTTGCCACCAACCTGAGCCATAGTATTGTCAGATGACTTTAAGTATGTGATCTAATTCTTCTATTTTTGATGTTTGATTAAACACGAAGGGCCTAGATTGATATGAATGAGACATGCCCGAAGCCGCAAGCTTGTTCAGTGACTCAAAGCGAGCCCACTATGTTTTGATATGTCTCTAGTGTTTATTTCTGTACCGGGTTTTATTTTTTATTTTTAGTCGTGAGTAAATACTATTCTTGAAAAGCATAGCATGTGGACTTCTCCTATGTTTTCAGTGATGATCTGGCAGATATAGACTTAATAAGCATTATGCATTCAAGTCGTGAGCCGATATCACTTGAAACGACTGGAAAGTGGTGCAATAAAGTGCTACAAGTACAGCGAACGCGAGCACAGCCAAAATAGATCGACTAATATTGTTAATACTTTTAATATAGACCTCCAAGAGACAGCATCCAATAAATTATGAACTCCGGGCGATAGGGATTGGGCTATGATTCAGTTTGATGGACAATCCAAAACCTTTGGAGACGAATGTCTATTCTCTAGTCATAGATTCATCAACAAGCGAGAAATCCAATTGAGCTCTATTGATCTTTGTATTGCCAGCCAGATTCAACTGACGTTCCTCTATTTCGAGATGACAAAATTATTTTTATAATTCATCCAAATCACTAATTGGGTGCGAGACTAGATGTTCCATCGATATATGAGCCCAAGATTACATAGGAATCGATTGTTGCTTGCTTGAACCCATAATCGCTCGGTCATCAGTCTGGCCAAAGATGCTAACCAAGATCGATTGAGCCCGTAATTAACTCTGAACCACTATGAACCGACTCTCTAGGAACGACAATGACGAGGAATATCTGTACGAAAGGCAGGCATTAATCGAGGACGAAGAGCTCAACGATGATGACTTGATGCTGGTATCGGATGACGCCTATGGTGTCCGACATAGATCCTCACAGAAATCGAAATCGATCTCAAATGTGAGCAAGTGCGAGGTGCATGAGCTAGACAATATCGTTAAGACTAGAGATCTAATCAGCGAACCGTTTGTTGAATTTACATACTGTGACATTGCTCCTGGTGATTCCTTACAAAGCATTTGCCTTAGATATGCGTGTTCTGTGAATCAAGTCAAACGGCTTAATGGATTGATCTCAGATCAAGACTTTTATGGACTTAGACGAATCAAGTTGCCCCTCGGTAAGCTTGGACTTCTAGAGGACGTTCTAAAACTTCAAGACCAAAACTCTAACAGATTCAGAGATAGAGAATATCGATCGAATCAGATCAACATGACCAGACCACGGATCGTAAATTCACCAGGTTCCGCATTATCTGTTTCAACTGGTTATGCTCCTCGTTTCAAGCCCCTTCTTAGCCCCGGATACTCAAGTGATAGAATCAATGAACTGAACAAAGCTCCGAAAGTTGGCTCTAGTACCAATCGGATCAGCGATTCTTTCGAGGGCGGTATCCTTGGCCAACAACTTCATTCGCATTCTTTCTCTTCCCTGAGAGACTTTGATAAGAACGATTTAGATATGAGTATTGAGCAAAAACAGCAACAATATCACGTTGACACCAAGCATTTGAAGCATCAAAGTTTCATCAAGCCAAACATTGACCATCATGAAGAGATCGGTTCTGACGAATCTCTGAGTATGAGATGCGACAATGTTGATAAGGTTTTCCAAGAGCTAGACTACCACTTGGAGAGGGCAAAGGCCGTTGTAGAAACATATGATCAGAGAGCTGCTGAATTGGTGACTAGTATGAATGACAATGCGTCAGCCCGAGGTCTAAATTTCGTCTCAGCTAGAGTCAGCAAGATACCAGAAATATTCTTCTGCAATGAAGATTTTGGATTGAATTATAAGAAGTTGTTAGTGTTCGTATTCATCCTCTGCTTTTTGGTACCATTGGTGTATATAAATCAGGCCAAAATTGTTACAACGTAGTTTTAGACATATATTTTCTAAACATTTCCGGCTGCGTTCTTGTTGAATTATTAGAATAAAATCACCTAATATACCAATCCAGTCATTTCCACAGATGTTTGTCAGTGGAACTCCAGCCATTGAAGTAGGATCAAATTGCTCAACTGACACTAAAACACTCTTATTACATGGCTCACTAAATATTCAGCTACCAAGAGTAGATTTGAATCTGATTCTTTGATCATCTGGGCGCTCGCTACTAGAAGCCTCGAATGAAAGCTCGCCATACTTTGGCGGCGATCCCGAAATCAGCTGACTCGCGTCCAACTGACTGTATGAAATCTTTCTTTCTGGTGGATTCGCACCCGATCTTAGTCGGTGCTCATCTATGTTCCTATAACTCACTTGTTGCTGTAGATGTGTCGAATCTAAGGTTGTGAAACCTTTTACTATGTTTAAAGTTATTTGGGCTAAGGTGGTCTTCTGAGCACCTGTTGCGTTTTGTATGTTTGTGCCACCAAGATGAACTGTGCACGTACATCCACCCCTTGCTGGTTCTGCGCCCCCCATGTCTTCATTTTGATGCTTGGCGCAACCACTAGTCATGGATTGATTGGAACTCAGTGCACCAGTTGAGTTGTCAGCGGCTGAATCCAAGGAACTTTCAGATCTGATCGGCTGTAAATACCTCCAATCGATTGGCTTTGAGTTGATTAAAGCATCCTCATAATCTGGCGGCAGGCTAAACATCGAAGACAAAGTGCAGACAGTTTCTCTCCTCTCTCGAGTGAAGGATCCGGCAGAACCTGTTCTACCTCTTGGATGCATGCTTGGTCTGTCTACAGCTTGGGGCATTTGTGTCGGCCATTGTGAATGGAATGGTTTCTTCTGCATGAACCAGATGAATATGAGCCTAAGATGAGATTCTACAAATTATTTTTGGGCCCAAGAAGTTTCAATTTAGTAAGTTGAAGGTGGACTTACAAGAGAAATGAAATAGCTAATCCGAATACAATCGAGACGGGAGCGCGCACTTCGTTCGTTGATAACCACTGTATCTGCTTAAAGCAAAAGGCAAGGCCCACCAACACGGCGACTGTCATCAAGAAGCTCGGCCAGCGGCTGGTCATTTCAATTAAGTCAAAGTTATCCTTCCTCGCTTACTTGTTTAGCTACAGATCCGCGCTGGGCTGACGCACCCTGAACTGATTTGTAGCATTCACCTGTCCTCTCTTCTTTGCCTGAATCTCTCACAACGAACGGCAGCAACATCTATGATTTAATATGGACAAAAAGATGGATCAGTGCAATCAATCCTCTGTGAGTACTGAAGCTTGTTCAGGTAGACACCCGAGTAAAGCTACGATATTGTCTGGGGTGCTAGAAAACATCATAATTGGCATGACGAGGACACATTCTCAACAACGTTCTTGAACTAGTTAAGCGAAGCTTGCCCCAACGCACCTAGAGCTAATCCTAGAGAATTAAAGGGGTTTCGTTCGCTAACCTTAGGGGTTTATAAAGTGTGTGTTCGAGCTAGGGCTCAGAATTCAAGCTATGGTGACACTAATCAGTGTTTGCCGACGTAATCTTTATTGCCTTGCTCGTCATAATTACAGAAGGATACTGTCAGGCTTGAATGCTCACGAAACTGTTACCACCATTCTCCATTGTGCACGAGAATACTTGAGAGTTTGACCAGAATAAATTGTTTAATTTTCGCAGGATTCGTCACCACCGAGACAAGTAGTTCGTTTCCTCTCATTAGACAAGCTACCTCTACTGAGAGTATTGCTATTTTTTGTCTAGGATGCTGATTGAAGATTGAATCCTCCAGACGCATATTCAACCCTTACAGGATTCTCTAAGAAATCCAACCAATCGCTACTGTGCGTTGGTAGCAATCCCATAGATTGACATTTGTAAAGGGCCAAGGCAAGACAAGCTAGATTACCAATAAAATATACCAGTTTCTGAAGGATTGCCTGGCTTCCCTCGATAACGGCGAATTTAGATTTTATCGACATGAGCGCCTTGATCGGGCGTAATAAAAGCATGGTGACCATCATGATTGGGATTATAGATATCGAGTTGCCGGCCATGTACATGATGAATAGGTTCATTGGAACTTGTTTGAGTGGAGCCAAGGCAACATCCCAAGATTTCTTCACAATCAATCCCATATCGCGTCCTGGAGTTACCTCTCCATGCCATAGCCTTGGGTTAGGATAATAGCCAGGAGGTGAGGCTAGATGGTCATGGTTGTGAGACTTGCTCCTCGCAAAGCTGGACATTTTGGTTTCATGAGTGGAATTAGCATTTATTTCTCTCTTATTTGTTTTCAAAGCTACGTTTACTTTTCTGCAGTTCGCCCGACTTGCAATTGTTTTGCGACAATCTGCTCTGCATGCGGCCAGCTCCCGACAGCACATTGTTGAGCGGCTTATTTAAATCTTGATTGAAAATTTGGTCAGTGCACAAATTGCCGAAGACAATTCATCTTGCGCAGAGACGAGTTTCACAAAATAAATTTCACCCCCTGAACCATTAACAAATTTTGGCCTTTATTTTCAAGTTGGACCAGATCGCTTTCGTCTTCCCAGCTTCGGATAATGGGTGTGGCAAAGGAAAACCCACTTTTGGACCCAAGATGCTGCACTTACAAAATGAGTAAAATGATGAAATCTCGCGTGGAAAATTTAGTGAAATCAACATCCATCGAAGCTGATACTAAATCGACCCTAATTGGCATCTTGAGGCAAGAGGAGGCCAACAAGAAAATGCTGACCTACGATTCCCTAGTCAAACTACATAAGTACATTCAAAGGGCCGATCGAACATACATAGAGCCTTTCTATCTATTTCTGGAGTCATTCAAATGTATAGAACCGAAACCGAGAGAAAATAAGCAGCTAGAAAAGCGGCTGAATTTGCTCAGGTTCAAAAGTTCACAGTTATTTTACAACAAGATGACTGCTGTCGTCGACAGAGTTGTTGAGGACAAGATAGAGAAACTCAGTGATGCTGTCGATGAAGTTGGCTCACTCTCTAGAGTTTATTCTAACTTGAACAATATAGACTGTCAATCACAATCAAGCGAGTTTAGGCGACTAAACGGGTCACTAGTTGCAGTGTTCAACTCTTTCCTAGTATTCATTTGTACATTTATATTCTGTTATAAGGCACTAGAGTACTCACTTTCACAGCCAAATATCATTGCCCAAGTACTATTCGGCTTAGCCGGATCAACAGTGGTTGCTATCGCAGAGTTGTATTTTCTCTTTAGAGTAATATGAATGATTGTCTAGGCACATACTAAGGATTTTGTGTCGATATTTGCACGGTCGGAACTGGTTCAGAGCCAGCCGGTCTGCGACCCCCGAAGTCAATATAGAAAGCTCTTTGTAAAACTTCGTAAGTCAAGAGAGTAAAACCAAATTGGGGTGCGCTTCGGAACACCCTCGCAGGCCCTCCTTTCCAGAAGGCCATGAAACCCTCTTCTCGTGAAATCTTCTTTACAGCATCAATGACGCCAGTATAAGTCGATTGGCCTGCGCGAGCCTGGACTTGTAAACGTGTCTTGATCACATCCGCTGGTGTGACGAGGTAGGCAGCAGGAACACCAGCTATCATAGCTGAGGCAAGCAAGGAACCAGGTCCATTATGTCCGTTAATGTCTGCGAAGGTCGATTTACAGTGTGCATAGGTCGGAAAATAGATAGCCGAGAAGGGTATATCGCGAAGAAAACAAGCTTTGGAACCCTATCGTATGAGAGTTGAACAAGTCCTCGTGGTTAGTCGTTTCTATCGCGAGCACTTTAGGTTAGATAGCACTGATTCTCACCTTATACAGTCCCCGTAAACCTAGGTCACGTATGACATCGATCGCCCTAGTTTTCGGACCTGTTGCTATTTCGCCTGCCACTTGAAGTCGAATCTTGACTATCTCCAAGGGATTAGTGAACATGACTTGAGATGCTCCAGCCTATTGGTCAATGTAAAAGTTAGTATTATCCAAGTTTTGCACTTCCGTGTTGTGACATATCAAACTTACACAGCCTCCAGCGATGATTTCCTGCCACGTCTTGATGGTGTTATTGCCGTTAAAATTGAGAAACTTGTCCCTAACAAGATCGTTCATGGTCAACTTGATGGCCTTCTCTGGACATACGCCCACTAGCTGAGGTAGTAGACCACGATAGAGGCCGGCAGTACCCTCATACCGTACCACCTTCTTTACACAGTCTATACTGTTTCTATACATGAGTTCACCCACATAGGAGCCTGAACGCTGATTTTGCATACGGGTTTTGACGAGATCTATGGGATAAACAACAGTTGCACCGGCGGCACCAGCGACAGATCCTAGAGTGAATCTATACAAACTTTCCAAAACTTCAGTCAGGGCGCCTCGTTCTTCTCCGGTCTTCACCTTTGCTATAGGTAGTGGTGTGAATTCTTGAGCTAACTTTGTTAATTCACGATGATGAAATGATCCATGATCGAGCTCTATTTCACCAGTGAATTCAAGTTTGATCACCTGGTTTGGTTCAAATTTAACATCTGGCTTCAGGCTGATGTTGACTCTACCCACAATAGGTTCGCCCTCGAAAAATAGAAAGTATTTGTCCTTTTTGGCTTCTTTCGCCGTGTCGCCCCCATCTTGATTAGGAGACGAGAGCTCGGCCGGTTGTCTGGTAGGTGCATCTTTCAATAGATTGTCTAGCTCGGAGCTCTGTTTTATGCCCAAAAATAGGCCCATGAGAGGTGAACCCAGTCCAAGAAGCTAAGAATAGATACAATCAAAGTGGCTAATGCGATCTCTTCTAGATAATCCAATAATTTGTAAGGCCGGCTAAAAATCACAACCTAAAACATGAGAGATTTACTAGACGTATGTTGTTTCTGTTGCCGATTAGACGAGTTATACTTCTTCGCAAGATCAACAAAGCCTTGCGGATAGATTGAAGGGCAGAAATTTGCCAGTCAAAGGCGTATACAGCTTGTCCGCTCATGAGTTCATGAACTTCATTGCTCCATGAGCGGGGCTTCTCAGCGGAAGATTAGGGGACTACAATTGTTCATGTGCATTACACATGGCCTAGTGAGGCCAAATCTCATCTTGGTGCCTTTGACAGTTTGATCAGATTTTACGCAATTTTATCTGATAACAAACACCAGCGCTTGCGACTAAACACCGGAGTGTGCGTTTTTCGCCAATCGTTTAGTCTAACTAGGGTGAGAAATTTTTGCGAGTAAACGAGAATGGCCACAAGAAGCCATCCTCGTTGAGTCAGAAAGAGGGTGAGCGAGTCATGGCTAAGAACAAACACAATCCAACTCGGCGCGTGAGCCAGGAAGTGTCTTGAAAACAAGCTGATCAATGCTGTGGCCATAACCTATTTAGGGCCAAACAATCGTCTCTTAGGCATCCACTCTGACGACAACACAGCCAAAGATCTCGGTCTCGATACAAAATCTGATCAAGCTATCACTCTGCGCTGAATTCCAACTGTGATCCAGTTTAATCCGAATTCAAACACAGGCTTTATCTGCTGCCCAAGCCAATGGGCTGTTTTTTGTTATGGAACAAGAGTTGCCTCTTAGATAAACGTGTTTGTGTTTGTATTTGAAGGGCGAACGGTTTCAATTATATGACGTATCTTGTTTTCCTTGATTATGCCAATAAAAGTCGGAAGCGTCAGGGAAGACGCAGAACACGGTCACCTGCTCGGGAAGTTGGCCTGCGAAGAAGAACGGATAGTGTGATGCCAATCAAAATGGGCTGAGCTCAATTCAACTACTTCGATACGCGTTCGAGAGGGGCAGGTAAAAAGCTTCGGTCTGATTCATCACCTCTTTGTGTTCACTACTCCGTCTATGGTTATTGGGCCAGAGATTTCTATCCATCAAGCTGCAACTGGGCTAATAAATACGTCCACAACACACGGTTGCTAGCGGTAGAGGAGCTTTGCCTATCTGATTGGCGCCTTTTGTCAGCCGTTGGCTTGTTACGTATCCTCTCTCGGTCGAGTAGTTATAATTGTCGCTGTGGTCTTTATCATGACTCGCCACTTTAGGCAACCTTGAAAATTTAGGGGGAAGAGTCTAGCCGAGAGAGCATTCACACCGGGAAATGAGGAAGAGCAGTGACGGCGGTAGTATCGACGTTTACCACAACAAATCTAGCTCAGAGTGAGACTCGCTCGCCGGACTGATAGATTTGCGACTATCATATAATTATCGCCGCCTGCTCACCTGTGGTAGGAAGCGAGCCGATGAGTCGACTCGCTCGCTAGCTGTTAGTTGGCCAGCGTTTACTAGTCATGCTACCGAGAAGGCTGCACCGAAAGGGAACGATTATGATAATGTTGATGATGGACATGTGGATGGAGATGTTTGACAAGACGGATCCTGTTAGCAATCATTGCGGTGGTCGCACTCAAGCGACCGGCAGGCGGGCGGATCAATTATCGGCAGATAATCTGATCGGATAGGTAGCGTGTGCGAGCCATCAGAGGAGGTTTCAATAATGCGATGGCCGCAACTCGGCATCGGTTGCAGCCCTAATGGCCCACAACTTATAGGTGTTAGCAGGGCTCCTTGAGAGGCCAGCGCGAGGTTGTGGGCGAGGAAAGCAACGGCTTTTTAGCAAAGGTCGTCGGGTGGTGGTCGCTCGAGTTGGCCATCGTGGAACCGCAGGGTTTTGCGCCAGACAAGAGGGAACTAATTAATCCGAATGACCTTTGGAGGTTTGCCGCCTTCTAACGAGCCTCGCAAAGTTCGGCGCAGAAACTGGTGGTGTGAGTGATCTGGATGCGCAAGGCTAGTTCTTTTCAATCATCGCGCCTTCGATCATTGCAGCTCACCCCGGCAGGCCTGAGAGGGAGGCTTTTGAGGAGCGAGTTGCGAGAGAGGAAGAGGAGGGGGCAGAAATATCATTGTCTGGACTGAGAGCAGGAGGAGGCAGCGAACTGGAGTTGCCAGTGAGAATCCCTGTGGTACCAACCTGGCAACCGAAAAAGGCAGAGCCTGCCGATGCATCCGGCAAGCTGTCAGCGAAGGCGTCTTCGCTGACCAGCCAATAACAAGGTTGGTCGCTGACATAACGAGTTCACCGCGATGACGATAATTTTGTTGCCCAAGCTCAGGTTTGTCCGAGGCAAGCAATTGGTAAGCTTGGAATTCGGATACAACACAGGCGAAACAATTCCTCGGTTGATTGGGTTTCGGTTGTTTCAGTTTCAGTTTCAGTGTGAAGCAAGTGGTTTTGCTCGCCGCCTTTGGCTGCCGGCGGATGTCCATCTTAGCGCCGATCTGAGCTGAGCAAAGGCGAGTAGTGTAATTGAATCCCAGTGTTTGCTCATCTAAAGCCTAATTTTGTGATCTATTGTCTTCCTAAAACTCCGTCTGGAGTCCACCTCGATTCCAATTCCTAACACGCCGAATCCTGGCACCAAGAGGCAAACTTGTCCACCTCTAGAGAGTTCGTCGGCCTCCGTTCATGACGATGCTGCCGTTGGTTTTCGCTGACATTTCGCGCCGACCAGACTGACTGGCCGCTCGGCTGGCTAGCGAAATCTCGTCCAAGGGCAGTGGCCAATTAGAAAGCCGAGCAAGGCAGGTTGGGTGTGAGCAACGATTGCGCACAAATCCAGCCATTCTGGCCACTCCGGTTCTTGTTAGTCTGAATTTACGGTGTCTCAACTCTCGGCAGCTCGCCCGATAAATCGAGCTGCATATTCCAAAACTTTGGAGTTGTCCAGACGAGAGCCAGATTTGGACTCAGCAACACTGATCGATCCAATCCAACGGCCCCATTGTCTAGCGCTCGCAATGGCCGCAAAATTTCCATATTCCGTCCACCAGCTTGAATGGTCGGATAAAACTTGGTGGCCCTAGACGAGCAGCGATCTTGCTCGATTCCTTCGCTCGAAGTTAGTTTAGCTGCCGTGAGGCGCTAGCTGAATTTGAATGCTGCGGCCCAATTATGGTGCTCGGACGTAGAGGACGAAAGTTCTCGTTTAGGCAAATGCACCGGGGTCCTACCGAAATCGGGAACAAGCAAGCAAACAGGCACTTGCGTGTCCACTGGGATCGTTTCCAACCGGTGACTTACTTTGGATTTCTGCATCCGAATCGCCCGTTTATGCCGAGCAATCACGCAATTTCCTGCAACGAGCAGCAGAAGTGGCAGGATAACAAAGTGAGCGGCCAGATCTGGGTTAGTAGTGGTTGCGTGCGAAGTGAGCGCAGCACAAAGGATGTTGCGGTCCCCCGAGAGTCTAGAGGATGACCAGACAGTGGGCTGCTTGGCGCAACGCAACACAGCGAGCTCGAGCTGGCTTTGGTCGAAGGTAAATAATGAGCCCTTGAGGCGGAAAAAGTGTTTACCGGTTGGATGGACGGAGAGTTGGGCTCGTTAGTTGATCCCATTGAGAGGCAATTGACGTCAATTTTTTAAATACAAAGCCCAGCTATTGAACATCGACTGGCTTTCGTTGTCACCCAATGAGGAGATTGCGCGCTTCCTGCTCTCTATTGCAGATTTCCTCCCTTGGAAAGCAGGATGCTGAAATAACCACAATCGGCAACCGACATTAGCCAACCGACAACTTGGTCAGTGGCGAGCAAGTTGCTTGCCTCCCAAGCCAACCTTGCCGTCATGAGATCATTTACAGGCTTGTGTTTGCCAATTTGCTTTGGCAAGGTCCGTCTATCGAGCCGACTAAACGGCTACAGCGGGAGAGAGAAAACTCCGCCCATAAGACGGCACCATCGCCGCCGCCGGAGCTGAGCCTACAGGTGGGAAGTCCTCGTCATGCTATTGTTGCCCCCCATGCGAGCCCATTCCGCTACCTATTGCCGTTTCAAGACCATTGTTATCGGCTCTCTTGGCCGATTCCGTCCGATCGCCTACTAAATAAGTCAAGCAATTGAACTTGAACTTGATCGTCATGATCTAAAACTATAAGAGAACCGGAAGGCGGGGCAACGAAACGACTGGCGGATGCCAGTAAGGAGATGTTGGCAAGGGGATGTTCGTATTTGGATCAGACTAGTTTTGTTCACTAGGTAAGAATAAATCCTATGCGATTTCCAACCCTTCGAGTAGGAAATTAACCGCATTCATGTGGATTCTTGTGAACAGTTTCAACTGAACTACATTCATATTTTCCAGAAATTGATTGTAGCTATCAATTGCATACAGATTATGTGAGTGTGTTAAAACTAAGCGAAAAATTTGATTGGACACCAGAAGCTCCAGCCGCAATGGACAGAAGTTGATTGATATCATTGCCTGTCAAGAAAATAAAATCAATTTATACACTCAAGATTGTTCAACTTGAAGCCAAAAAATCATAGCAAAGGTGTGCAGGTAGGCTAGAGTGGTGTCGTTACGTCAGTGATGATGTTCCAGTTGATGGCGCGAGCCAACTTGTTGCTCTTGGCGCTTGTTTGTGCTTGGTGTCGCTCTGGATGCGAGGCGAACGAGCAGTCCTTTGCAAGACCCAATCAAAGGAAACTAGTTACGCTAGAAGCGGAGGACACAAACTCCAGTTGGCAAGGAAACTCGATAGAATCAAGGATCCAACCGAAAAAGATGAACTTGAACACAACCCAGACTAATGTTCTGATCCAACAGCAGCAGCCAGCATTTCAGCAGCCAAATTATGGCGAAAGCTCCCGGTTCGATGCGCTGGGACAACCTGTCAGCTACTCAGATGGCGACGAAATCAGGGCTAACGGATCCGCAATTCTGGAGGATCTTGTGAATCAGTTCTTGGAGAAGAGCAAGGAGGCTGTGAGGCAAAGCGGCGAGCAGACTCTCAGCTCAGAGGACGAGCACAGTATGCAAATGGTGGAGCCCTCGAGCGACAACGAAGCTCCAACAACAGCCTCAACCCCATTGCCCTTCATGCAGCTGGTTGCGCTCAGTAGCCCGTCACCAATGAATTCTCCCCTAGGGAGTGAGGAGCATTTCATCTTCGGATCTGGCGAGGACCACGAGCAGTCGAGTGGCCAGGAGATCGATGACGGTCATATACACTATGATATGGTGCAGCCCCAAGCTGTTCCAAGTCAGAGACTGTACATCAGGCAACCCAGCAGACAAATGGAGAATCTTCCACAAACTTACAAGAACTCAGCGATTGGACAGGAAAATGGAACCTCCGACTTGATCGACTCACTCGGTCTCGATTCATCGCCCGCTCTAAAGATTTATACAAAAAGCTGGCCGGCTCAAAACGACTCAAACTTGCATGAGAGTCCCATTGAACAATCAACTGTTGGCAACTCGGACGTTACAAATCTCACGCTCTCGGAGGCTCTTGCAACGCGATTCCAAGCGCCCGATCAGCATTTAACGAACAGTAGCTCTCGCAGCGGAAGTATCCAGGCTCGATCCATGAACAGTAAAGCCTCGCAACTTTCAAGGCCTCCTTATGCAACCCACGATCAGTTCCATCATCGAGCTGAAGCGCAATCGGCCAGCCAAGAAGCTGAGCTAAGTTCTCGCATCGCAGCGCAGACTAGAAGTGGCGGAAGTGCACAGTCGACGAACAGAGCTACTCCAACAAGCGTCTTCAACTCTAGCGATCAAGCTTCGTCTCAAACGAACGCCTCGAATTCAATCCTCTCGGATGCTGCAGTCATAGTGAACAGTGTGAATCGTATTTCGTCGCATCTGGCTCAGGTTGCAGCAAACAGGAGTGAGCAGGTGAGCTCGACAGCGAAAAACCCGCCAAGGGAGCCTCAGACAGAGGACACAAAACAGCTCCAGAAGCTTTCTTCAGTTAACCAGTTAGTTGACCTGAGCCCGATTCCGGCCTCCGATCAATTTCAGCCGGCCTCTGGCAGCAGTAGCTACAGAGGCCCACTTGTACATACGAAGGAGCCGGATCAGTCCCAAAATCGGCTCTTCTTGCCAAGGGAAAACCAAATGTTTGCGTTTCCAACCCATCAAGTGAATCTGGAGCAAAACGATAGGTATTCGAGTGGCTTAGATCAAGGGTCTGGTGGTCAACATGGTGCGAGCGAGCTAGCTGCCAGCTCGCAGATGTATCCCGACTTGCTTAGCAACCCAACCAAGCAATCAGAGATCATGGAAGGTATCAGGAGCGAGCACACAATGCCAGCAAACTCGTCGAGGTTCCCGCACAATTCGCGCCACGGAGTCCCAGATTCTAGGTATAGTGAGGCGGTTCCCGGAAATTTGAACCGCAAGACACTGGAATCGGTGAGCAACCAATTGCAACAGCAGCACCAGGCCGAACACTCAACTTCAAATCAAAACTTATTGCCAGAGAATGATTTCCAGGATCATCATAGTGCAGAGTTGGCTCATAGGTCTGGTGTAGGATCTAAGCATCACGCTGCCTCCTTCATAAACATCACGGCGCCAATGGTTTTGCCTCTCTCGGCTTCCGAAGCTATGGAGAGTTCTTTGGGCGAGCAAGCAAGCAGAGGCTTGATGGCCCAAGCGAGCGGGTTTATGCGAACAACGTCGGGCCAGGAGCTTCGAGGGACAACTGAGAGGCCGCAACTAGAGAGGCAAAACCAACAACACCACAAACAAAACCAAGCGCCAACCAGCAGCCTACCAGGATCTCAGCTGCCCTCAATCTACTCTCAACCAGCGAACCGATTCTCGCCCAAGCCAATCATCAGCCAGCTCCTGGAGCAAGCAACCACCGAGAGCTCGCTGTCATCCAGCACTGCTAGCTCCTCAGAGAGGGATAAGATGCGCTTGGATGCTCCAACTAGAGGGCCATCGTACCTGAGCCAAAATTTGAGCCAGATCCACCAGGCATCTGGGTTCCGCTCGCCATTGCTATCCTTGTACAGCCAACAAAGCGCCACCTCTCTAACCCCGTCCAGCCAACCCGAGTGGCTAGCGTCGGGCGGCGAGCAGCAGCCGACAAACTTCCTGGGCCCCTCGCTCGCAAGCACCCACTCATCCGGCCCCAATCCGTCGCCTACCTTCTCCCAATCTAGCCAACTAGACTCGCATCCAACCCATTCGCCTTCAACCACAGTGCCAGCGACCATCTCGAATCCAAGTGGCGCGCAAACACACTCTCGACCTTCGGGCCCAAATTTGGCGACTTTTAAGCCGGCCAACTCGACAACGAGCTTTCCACAAAATTCAAGCACTAATGGTTTCATAACTGGAAGCGTAACTAACACAACGCAAACAGAAGGTGATAGCTCCGGATTGAACAGGCGAGTTTTCAACTTGACCCGAGTTGAGCACATCTCGGCCGAATGTTCAAACGATCTCATAAGAACGGTCATTGTTTTCAATGGCACATTCAAGGGTATCATCTATTCTGCTGGTTACGTGCGCGATCCAAACTGCTTGTACATCAATGGAACGGGCAAAACTCGTTACGATTTTAGTATTAGATTGAATCAATGCGGAACCCTCGGCAGGCAGGAGCTCCATCCACCAAGCGGCCCGAACGAAGTCCGCCGGCGCGATCAAGTGATGTGGAATACGCTTTCAATCCAGTACAATCCGATCATTGAACAGGAGTGGGACGAGCATTTCAGGGTCTCCTGCGAATATGGCAGCGACTTCTGGAAAACCGTCTCATTTAGTCCATTCAACGTGGAAACGAACACTGGCTCGCCTGTTGTCTTCACAGTGGATCCGCCTCAGTGTCAGATGGAGATCCTACGGGGCCACGGAATGGTTGGTCCTCGACAGGAGGCCGTTTCTGGTCCAGTAACAGTCGGTGATCCCCTGACGCTTCTCATCCACATGAAGAGCGAAAAAGGTTAGTTGCATGCAATAGATAGTGACTCCTCTCTAGACTATCGGCGCGAAACTCACAGTCTAAACTATTCTTACAGCAGGTTATGATATCTTGGTCAAAAACTGCATCGCCCACAATGGGGGTAATCAGAAAATGCAACTGATCGATTCAAATGGGTGAGTGAAGCTTTAGCTCAGACGGAAATAAAGATCAAACTTGTTCCCACTAACAAAAGAAACCTTGTCTATCGATCAGGTGCGTGGTCAACGAGCGTTTCATCAGTCCTTTTAGGGGAACCTACAACGACAACGACCTCAAGCATATCACCCTCTACTCATATTTGAAAGCGTTCAGATTTACAGGAAGCCCGGTGCTCTATCTCGAGTGCGAGATTCATATGTGCCAGAGCGCATGTCCGGTTAGTACTTGGGCCATCGAAGTCGCACCGATCGCTTAGTTTATCTCGAATCTAACAGCCCACCCAACCATTATCATTATAACAGCCCCAAATGTGCTACTGGCGCCGACTGAGCAAACGATACGCTTCGAACGACACAATTTTGGAGGATCAACGAACAAATTACGGGGAGATTCCAGATCCAATCGGCGATTCATCCTACGTAACAACCACCACTGCCATGTATTATCCGGATTCCGGAACTCCTCCCTCGTCAGAAACAAGCAGGCAAAGGTCTGGGCGCCAATCGCGAAAGCTCGACTCAACTCGCGACTTGGAGAGCGGACGTGAAATCGGTGATAGAAATGCTAGAAGAGCTTCATCCGCAGTCCAGAGGCCGCAAACAGGCCAGTTGTCTGACAGTGTTAGTCTGTTTCAAGCATTGGAGGTGCGCCAAGAGCGCGAACCAGATGCTGCACCCTACTCGTCCTACCTGGAATCTGGCCTCGATCAGGCAGATGCAAGTGACACAATAGGGTCAAAGAGCAATTCGAACTTGTGTTACCGGCGAGCTGAAGTTCTTGCCTTCTTCATAACAACTTTTTCAGTGCTCTTGGTCGCAATCAGCGTTACGATCGGCTGCTGTTGGCGAACTGCAACCATCAGGATGCGGGATAGAAAGAGACTTGCAGCGAGCGTTACCTGTGCCAACCTTAGTAATAGTCCATTACCCTCCAGCAGAAGCGACAGCCTGTTGAGCGGAGGCTACCAACAGCAGGTTGGTTCCATTCACCATCAAAAGGGTTCCAGTTTGCTGAGGCCAATGTTGCACCACTCGACGAGGTACAAAGATGGGCCATTGATGCCAGACTACTGAGTAAACGAGGGCTCAAAATCACTAGCTACTTCTCCTTCCTCATTCGCCAGATCGTTCAAGATTTGGCGCACGATACATTTAGTCAAATGCACATAAGCTCCCAAACCATCATTCAGACACTATATATTTGTGTAACGATAAATAATTTATAATAATTTATAAGCAACAATAGATAAGAATGCCAGAGGGGCGATTGTTCTCTCTTTAAAGAATCTGAAGCCTTTCGCTTATGCATTCAAATCCGCGAAAGCTTGTTCCTTTAAAACGTTTCGCTGCTCTGACCTCAGAGCTCTATGCAATCAATGAATCAGCCGATACAAATGGGCGAGCTCAGATTGGATCAAATCGGGTCTTGGGCATCACGCTAGGTTGGTTTGCGCCAAGTATTCAGCCAACTGGAGAGATATCACGCTCAAAGATCCTCCGCAATCCGACAAACATTCTGGATGGATTTCTTTGAGTAGGCTGAATTCAAGGTCCAAAGTAGGATGAGGAATCCTGATTGGATGCTTCAATGGAGCAGCTATTCGTTGCACACGATTTCGACCAGAACAACTCGGCCTTTCAATCGTGCAACTGACGGGCGTCATTGAGTTGAGAGGAGTCGCGCGAAGCGAAGGGATGAGGTTAGCTTGACTCGCGTATAGAGATCCAAACCTGCTCATCATGCTTGAGCTCTTGAGAAATCCTGAGGCATTCGCGCCTAGCGAAATTGCCGCTATGCTCCAAAGCAGTTTTGCAAGCACTCTGTAAAGCTAGCTAGGCTCACACATACCGTGATTGCGTTCGTAATCATAAGGTTTGCATCCATGTTGGCAATGTGAACCCTTTCGCTAGTCTAATGTTCTAAGTTGTTTACTCAGGCTGGATGTGGGCTGTCTGGCCCCAGCCAAGGCAAATCGAGGCAACATAGACGGAGTGCACAAGGTCAACACGCTGCTCGGGGCACAAATGTTGCGCTCCCTAGTTGCAACGCAGCCACAAACATTTAGCGACTCCGTTGGGGCCACTCGCACTGGAGTCTCATTGTGCACTAGAGGCTGAGAGTTTTGTCAAAAATCTTGGTCTTCGACGATGAAATCGACAATGATACAACCACCTCCACCACCGCCTTTAGTCGACCTATCATCTGGCTCCTATTTGCCCAGATCTGATCCGCACAAGAGTAGAGGAAATCAAGTTAGACCAACCACAGCCGGCCTGTTGCGCTTTCCGTCGATTCCGAATGCTGCACAAGACGCCCCGACAGTTAATCTTGCAAACGGAATGGGGACCATGAGCTCTCCCTCGTTCAAGGACGAATTACTTAGGAAGCAGTCACGTTTATCAAGTTCTAGCGTGTCTCCGATCGAGGACAGAATCAAGGCAAAACGAGAGGAGCTTGACAGCAGTCGGCAAAACAACGAATTACCTAATTTACCTTCGAAACTGCTGGCTACTGCTCAACGCGAGAAGCGACCTTTTGCTTACAGTCCTGATGTCAACGACCCAAACAATCGAGGCAAGTTGGATTTGACCCAAATCAAGTCGCCAATAATGAGGAAACGGCTTTTGGCAAATATGGATTCAACTGAACAAGTTGATCGCGAGGAGAGAGCAATCAATGGATTTGAAAACCACTCTCAGAGCGAAGACAACAATGGTATCAATACAATAAGATATCATGAGACTGTTAACTTCATCGACCTTCCAGCAGCACAACATCAAACAAGTCGCGAGATTCCCATTCTTAGGTATAATGAAGCGCCCAAGTTTTACAATACGAGAGATCAAACAAACTCATCCGTGAACAGAATTTATACTCCCGAGGCAACTGATCTAAGCAGCTTCGCTCAAGAGTTGGACGCTGAACTTGAAAGTTTATCGCTATTGGTGTCAAATATTGGAAGTTCCACTTCGGGCCAACAGCCAATTAGACTCGCACCAGAGCGAGGCGAATTTCGTCCGAAATACTCAAACGGAAGTCAAACATCTCACAGGATGTCGACATTTTTACCTGGTCAGTTGGTGAGCGGACCCGCCAGGCCCAGCACGAGAGTTAATCAGTTTGATAATAGCTACGAGCCAAGTATTCACGGCAGTCGCTATACCGACATCTATGGTAGATCACTCCACTTTTAATTGTTGCATTTCTCTATGAGTGGACAAGAATGTTCTCAAACATTTTAATTATCTTGGAAATGTTTATCCAACTTTAAAGAATTGTACAGGAAAGAGTAGATGTCTGCATACTCGTCAATTATCTTGGCGATTGGTCTACCACCCCCGTGACCAGCCTTTGTATCAACTCTGATCAGTAGTGGGGTATCAGCTAGTTTCGAGCCTAGTTTGTACTGCAGCTGGGCTATAAACTTCAAACTATGGGCGGGCACCACCCTATCATCGTGATCCGCTGTCAGTAGTAGGGTTGCCGGGTAGCGATCTGTCCTCTCAGGGATATTGTGATAAGGGGAAAACTTTATCACATTTTTGAAGTGTTCCTCTTCAGCAGGATCACCATAGTCTGAGGTCCACGCATAACCAATAGTGAATGACGTGAATCTTACCATATCTAGAACTCCAACGCTACATATCGTAGCTCCAAATAAGTCGGGTCTTTGGTTGGATGTAGCTGCAACTAGGAGTCCACCATTAGAAGCCCCCTCGATGGCTAATCTATCTCGTTTCGTAAAATTGTTATCGATGAGATACTCTGCAGCAGCTATGAAGTCGTTAAAACCGTTCTGTTTTCGTAAGAGTCGGCCAGAATCATGCCAATCTTGACCAAGCTCACCACCTCCACGAATATTTGCGACAGCAAGAATACCCTTGAAGTTTTTGAGCCATGATATGCGATTGATACTGAAAGACGACGTTATTTGGTGGTTGAATCCACCGTAGCCATACAAAATGCAAGGATTTGAACCATCCTTTAACAGGTCTTTTCGGTGGACGATGAACATTGGAACCTCAGTATTGTCTTTGCTCCTATAAAACACTTGTTCGATCATAAATTGCTCTGGATCAAAGTTCTTTGGCTTGGCTTGGCGTAGCATTTTTGGCTCTTTTTCAAGATCCTTCAAATCGAAATGAAATGTTTGGCCTGGCGTCAAGAAGGACGTGAACAGAAAAAAGAATTCGCCGTCTCGACGACGACCAGAATATTTAGCTATGGTACCTGGCGGCAAGTTGAATTTCTTCACGAGAGAGCCTTCCAATTTGTGTAGCTCCAAATAATATACAACCTTGCGCATGAAATTTAGCAGAATGTAGTCCTGGTTATTCTCAGTATAAACCTCTGCCCAATCAAGGACGTCCTGAGGATGGTTGGGAATCACGTCAGTCCAATTTTCTTTCGCAGGATGCTCAAGGTCAAGTTTAGCAATACGATAGTTGTTAGCATCGAGGTTCGTCTTGAAATATACTGTGGAACCGTTGTTGGTGATGTAATCGAACCTGAAACCCATTTGATCGTAAATTGGCTTGAGGATTAGCTTATCCTGGAGCTTGAAGTCTCTCAGATCACAGTAGAACCACAGATTATCCTGGCAATTCTCACGAGGGAAAACGTGCAGAAAGTGTCCATCATGTGACAACTCGACGTCGATCATCCACTTTGGATTTGCAGGAAAGCTAATCTTTAGGATGTCATCCTCTTGAGAGGTATTCAGAAGGTGATAGTAGATGCTCTGGTTTTCAAGGACACTGGTCTCAGTTCCCTGGGTTGAACCTGCCTCAGGAGGGTACCTGGCATAAAAGAATCCTTTGTTGTCGTGCGTCCATTCAATCACAGAGAATTTTATACGCTTAAGTTTATCCGGGAGTTCTTCACCTGTCTTGACAGATTTAACGCCAATCTCTACCCAATCTGATCCGCTATAGCTCAGACTGTAAGCAAAATACTCACCATTTGGCGAGAAGGAGGTTTGTGACAGTGCAACAGTTCCATCTTCGCTCAGCGTATTGGGATCGAAGAAAACTTTCGGCTCACCATCAATTGAATCTTGTTGATGGAGCACGGATTGAGGCTGTAGCCCGGAATTGATGAACATGTAATATTTATCTCCTCGCTTGAAAGGACATCCAATCCTTTGGTAATCTTGGTTTGTCGTGAGAATCTCTTTTATTTTTGAGCGATAAGGACACTTGTTCAAATATGGCTCGGTGACTTCATTCTGAGCCTTGATGAATTCTCTTGTCTTTTCACACTTCGAGTCCTCCAACCATCGGTAAGGGTCAGCGACATCAGTACCGAAGATTTTCTCGACGATCGATTCGTCCCTATCGGCTTGTGGATACTTGAAGCTCATCCTGGCTCCACTAGGTTTTGGTTTGCAAATTGCTGGATCCTGGGCACTCGTGCTTGGTTTGTTGTGCTTTCGTTTTGAACTGCGATGGGAAGAGATTGCTCTCAAGTCGGTTCTACTCAAAGCTTTGGGTGGGCGGGTTTGAAATGGTCGAGTAAAGTACGGCCCTCTGTGACAGGTCAGCTCCAAACCAGATTTTATTAATTTCAGCGAACCCGATCCGAGAAGCCAAGAACAGATACAATGCATAATTGAAAGGCCCAATGGAAAGTCGTGGATGCGCCACTGGGGTCAGAAGGAGCAGTTGTTCGCGCATTGTTGATCAATCTGACTCTCAGTTATCGGGAGACCTCTGCAGAATTATGGCGCAATATTTGAAGTGACGGACATGTTGAATCATCCAAAACTCATGACAATCCTTGGCACAGAATACGCCGATCAATCTTGAATTGATGAAAGATGCACGTATCTGTTCTCGGCCTCTCGGACTGAAGTTCGATTCGCAGTTGCGTCCCTCTGACAGAAATTGATAGTTTACTCGGAGTCTGGACAGTACTTATGCCATCTTTTCCTTTCCTTCATTACGACGCAGAAATCGAGAGTAATCTCGGTTGAAACTTATAGGGTCAACTTTATAGCACCGATGATCCTGGGACTTCTCCGTTTTGGATCACGACGTAAATTCTAGTCAACTTGGTTGATTCTAAACTCTGACCTTGATCTCGTGGTTTTGAATGCAAATCGACCCAGTTCAACTCAAAACTGTTCTCAGACGCTGATAGAATGTCGATACATGATAATCAATCTATTCACTCGATGCTAAGCAGTTTATTACCTACAGTGATTATATCAGTGGTCGAGTAGTTACATCGATGGTAATGAATCTTGCACTGCTCATAATTTCTTATTCTGGTCCCCAAACTTTCTGCATGAACATATTGCTTTACTTTCGGGTGCTTACTCTGACGGAACTTGAGCAGGCATTTAGCAAATTTTGATCCATTTTCACCGTGAACCCTGCCATCCCTTGAGAGCTCACAAATAACTCTGGCTAGACACTCTTCCGCTCTGATCTCATCCACGTAGTCAACCAATCGTCCGACATTAGTCACATCGACAGAGCCTCCCTGCTTCAAGATTCGTTCTGCGTCCTTGCTCAGGTAGCCTCGGTTCGCTTTCAGGTTTGCTGGTGGTGGTTTGAATGGAAAATTAGCTGGTGTTCTCGCGAGCAATGATACGAGTTAATTGCTAGAAATGGAATGCTACTCACCTGCCACAGTCCAGATTGCTCCGACAGTGATTAGGATTGCAATGGCGCCAATTAGTGAGCGTGACATATTTGGCTAGTGTTAGATGAGGTTCCGGTTAGAATAGAATTCAGACTGATCGACTTGAATCGCAAACAACATCCAGCTAAATCCGGTTTCAAAACTAACGCTTCTAAGTGATCAAGAAACTCATCACAATAGAGATGTCTACTTGATTATCCTGATTGGCTCTCTTTGATAACAACTGTCCGCGGCCAATTTCCGATCTGATATCTAAGCTCACGTTTTGAAACCTGGAAACAATCACGTTCGAAGGGATAGCTGAAAGGAGCTATCGCAATCTTAGTGCGCATCTAGTTGGTTCGTATAACCTTAAAACTTGAACGATTCGCCTAGGATGATGCCTTTAACTATATTTTGATCCTGGACGAAGATGAGCCGGCCAATTCACCAACAATACGCGTCCTCCCATCGACAAGACACCCCCACAATTTGCTGAGAGCAGAGATGTATCTAGCTAGAAACGATGTTGGACTGGCTCTTGACATTCGTATGGTGGAGCTTAATCGCGAAAGTTGTTAGCATAGACCTGATGCCCCGTTTGGCCCGCTTCCGGTTGCAACGAAACTCGCTCGATTTATGGCCATAGGCTCTTTACTCTGCTTGAAACCTTGAATGGTGAGTTCAGCACCAACGTTGCAGCTCTGTCTAAGCTCGATAGACAAGCCTGTTGAACCCTCTCGACTGCGACACCCAGCTGAACTGAAGTCTGCGGCCAGCGCATATCGAAGGTCTTCAAGTAAATTTCGAGAGCCATTTTGTTTGACCGGCGCCGAATAGACACGAGATCTTTCACTAAAGACTCGATAGGTTTCTTGTTGATGTTGGCACCAAAAGACTCGATGAGATCTCGGATTTTCGACTCTTCTTTGACGGCTTCGTCAAGGGTTGAATTGGATAAAATTGATTCCTCCATCATTCTACGCATCGTAACTGACCAGTTCGATATTGTCCCTAGACGATCCATCGGAAGGTTGAGTTATGTGGACAGGATTAAACTGGCACCATAAGCTTCAGTTCTACTCACTATTGGCTCCCTCAATCTCGTTAGAACAAGTGGATCTTCGAGGATGCGCCGGATATCCTGCGGTGAATTGAGCTTAACTCAGCTGTCCATCAAATCGTGAGGCTTATCTAGAATCAACGGATCTCGACTCACCTACGACTGAAGAGGTGATTTCGCTTCCGAAAAAGAGTAAAAGCACTATGGCAGCTTTCAATGCAGCACTGTAGCTGGACAACATTTTGATCCTTGAGTTTTCGTGCTAGGGAGAGGATTTGATTTAACTGGAAGTTTCACTTCTGAAAACTGAACTTTTCAAATGACCGGCCCGGTTTAGTTTCACTTCCGAGACGGCACCAGGAAGCAGCAGAAACTTCATGCTCGAACACAATGACAGAGGCAACAAGAGAGTCATAGAGGCAATTTGGAGAATCGCTTGCCGAGTTAGAGGCAAACCTGCTGCCTTTCTAACGGCCGAGTTGCTTTTGGGCTAGTCAGCTTGGTTGCGAAGGCAAAATTAGCCCAGTAACGCAGCTCATGCTCGACAATTAGCCGATTGAACCTATGGACATGGTCTAACTTTTGGAGCTGCCTTGATCAAGCAAAGCCATTCATCTGGCCCATTGGGACACCCATTCCTCGTTTTACGAGGGTAGCTTGAGCAACAGAAGTGGCATGTCGCACTGCTCGGTCTTGAAAAAGTACAGACGGTGAAAGTCAGAGGAGCCATTTTGGGTGGAGCCGAGAATCTCTGCTCACAGTGGTCGAATACCGCGCCTTGAAAGTAAGCGCAGGCGCACAAGGGCTAGGGTAAGCCGTTTTTTAGTCGACGTGGATTTGCAATGGCTCTAGCGTGAATTTTACAGTTGATCTGCGGCTCAAAACAGAGCTCTCAGACTCCAGGTTTAAAGCTGCAGATGTTTTGTGGCTCAGAATTACGCGATCCGTAGTGACCTGTCACTGTCGACAAGTGTCTGCGAGCGCGAGTGAGAGCAAGCCAGCCAGCGAGCATGAAGATCGTCGGCAAACTATTTCAGGTAGTCTTGAATTTGAGGACTCAAACTAGGGCTCACTCATCCTAGGACCAAATGTTTCGATGAACTATCGGCGCTGGATTTAGCACCACTGCAGAAGAAGGAAGTAACCACGTTCGATCATCCTCACAATCAACCATCCTAAGGGTGAATTTTTACAGACTGTTATAGCGCTGCCTAGCTGTACATTTGCAACATCAAAACACTCAAACAATAGGCCCCCGTTATCAGCTCACCCGCGTCAACCAAACAATAGAAACTCTGGCAATACAAATATCACATCAAGCGCACAGACCAGGAACGTAATTGGAGGCGTGATAGGTCTGTCATAATGAAACTATTTATTTTGTTTGTTTGCCTATCGGCCCACATAGCTTTTGCTGAACCAGAAGCAGATGGTTTCGAGAGAGATGAAGGGGTCGTTGTACTGACGGGAGAGAACTTTCAGAAGGCCCTCGAACACTTTGACAATGTATTAGTTGAATTTTATGCTCCATGGTGCGGCCATTGTAAGGCCTTTGCTCCGGATTATGTAAAAATTGCCGCCATATTGAAGGATAAAGACCAAAAGGTGGTTTGTGCCAAAGTTGATGCTCCAGAGGAGCAGGACTTGATCGAGAAATACGATATACAAGGTTTTCCCACATTAAAATTGTTTCGAAAAGACAGGAAGCCAGATTCGTATCAGGGATTCCGTAGTGTCGATGCGCTAGTGGACTGGGTTACACGTAAGATTGGGCCACCTGCTCTGGTACTGGAAGACGATGAATCGGCTGAGAAGTTCAAGGAATCTGCAGAGGTTGTTATTGTTGCCTACTTGAAGGATGCTTCCTCAAATGAGTCATTAACTTTTTCTGATGTTGCAGACCAGCATGATGAGTACAAATTCGCAATAACTCATTCAGAAAACGTTGCAACCAAGCTTGGTTTCACAACTGAGGGCGTAAAGCTGTTCAAGAAATTCGACGAAGGTGTCGTAGATTATGATAAGGATCTCAAATCAATTTTGGAGTTGAAACGATTTATCCAAGCCAACAGTTTGCCTCTAGTTGTCACATTTGATCAACGAAATGCCCAAAAAATATTTGGTGGTGACATTAAAGCTCACAATTTATTATTTATAAGCAAAACTGATCCCAAGACAGATGGCATATTGGAGCAATTTAAAGAAAGCGCTAAAGAGTTCAAGGCCAAGGTTTTGTTTGTCGTTATCGACAGTGATCAAGATGAACATGAGAGAATTATAGAATATTTCGGCCTAAAGAAAGACGAGCTACCTGGATTGAGATTCATCAAGTTACAGGAGGAAATGACCAAATATAAGTACCCGCACGACGAGTTAATAGCTGATAAGATAACCGAGTTCGTCACTGGAGTTCTCGAAGGCAAAATTAAGCCCCATCTCTTAACCCAAGATCTGCCAGAGGACTGGGACAAGAACCCAGTTAAAGTTTTGGTTGGTTCAAATTTTGATGACATTGCCTTCGACAAAAGCAAGGACGTCTTGGTTGAATTTTATGCTCCTTGGTGTGGACACTGCAAGGCTTTAGCGCCCATTTACGAGCAACTAGGAGAGAAGTACAAGGACCATGAAACTATTGTTATAGCAAAGATGGATGCTGCAAGCAATGAGTTGGAGCACACTCGTGTTAATTCTTACCCAACAATCAAGTTATACAAGAGAGAGACTAACGAAGCTGTCGAGTACAATGGTGAACGTACTCTCGAAGGTCTATCGAAGTTCCTTGATACAAATGGTGATTACGGGCGCGCCGCCCCGGACGATGTAACAGAGGAGATCGATGAGCCAGAAGTTGGAGAGGACGGCAGACAGGCAGATAAGCACGACGAACTGTAGATGAATTCAACTATATAAATATTCTTATATTCTTATGTAAATCACCTTTACTTCCTCCATTAGGATGCATGTTTTCTTCGATCAATGATCATGATCCAACTGTATCGCTCCCCTCTGCTGTTCGCACTAGCCACTGCGAACAACACGTAATTGACTCACTCTGATAGCTAGGCTCAATTCGTGGGGCTCTTCCCCTTGGATCATCGTGATTAACGGTCTGAGGGACGACCGATACAAGTTCGTGTTAGCTAAGAGTAGCGATCAAAGTCCTGAGTAAAGTTTCGGACTATTTAGGATCCCACTCAGTTGCGATAAGTGCTATAGAAACAGATCTCCGCTGTGCGGTGCGTGCTCACGACTCATAGTATACTGAAGCAACACGTTCAACGGTTTTCTGCCGAAGTACGCTCTCCCTGGTTTGCTCGTGCCAGATAAGTGGAGAGAAACAATATCCGAGTTTAACAAAATATTATTGGTATCGAGGCACTGGAAGATGGCCGACAAGGAGGATGACGATTCATTTCTTCAAGAGTTTCTAGCTAGGGCTCAGAAGAGACAGGCAAAATTAGCTCAAATTGGCGATTCAGATTCAATCAGCGACAGAGACGAAGTCTCCTATCCCCCTCTGTCCCCACTTGCGGAGGAGGACAATGAGACTTCAGGAAGCCTACAAGAGGAGAGGAGAAAAGTAGATTCTCACACTGATACGAAAGACGAAAACTCGAGCCCTAGTATACCTGAACTTAACTACTCCTCAGACTTATCACTAGACTGTGATACTGATGAGGTTTACAGAGCAGAGCCAATACTTTGCCAGTCATCGCCAGAGACAAACCAGCCACAATCCATATCGCACTATCCTGTTCAAGTTTCTCCGAGAAAGCAAGCGCCGTCGGCTTCCAATCACCCCAATGACCGAACAGTGCCACTTCAAGAGCGGCAATCCGATCAGAAGGCAACTTCATCCCAATCACTACCAAGTGCGTCCACAAGTGAACAAACTCTTCAGGACCTCCAACTTAAGGTGGACAGAGCAGAACAAACGAGAACCCAGTTGAAGAAGGTGGTCGAAATATCCAAACATGGCTCAAAAGAGCACATAGAGGCGGCAAGATTGATGCAAATCGCCGAGCTAGAGCATCTGAATCTGACGAATTATGCTGCGATGTTTAAGCAAGGTATACGGAGGCGAACCGAAAGCCTCGGATCAATTCAAATTACAGGCTTAAGACTGAAGATTAGCTCCAAGTTGAGGAATGATTTGGCTGACGATAGCGTTTCACACTACTTTTTTTGTATCGCCTCTTGCGGAACGGAAGTTAAGGCGACTGAAATTATAGATACCAACGATATCCGACGACAGGATCTGAAAGCTCATCTACAGTTCAAAGAAAGAATTTCCTTCATCGATCTGCCCCCAGACTTCGTTGTTAAGGTCGAGGTCTTTGAACTTGTGGTTGGTCAACATCTACCAAAACTTCTATCTCGTCTTACTCCATCGAAGAAAACGAAAATCACCCCAGAATCATATTTTAAGCGCGTAGGCAGTCTTAAGTTGACACTTGCAGATAGAGATACCTGCTACAAGAATTTGGTCCAATGGAGCAAACTTGAAGAATCGAAATATATTGAGCGTGAGTGCAAGTTTCATATGGAACTTAAGCCAGAGCAACTGCCTTGTAAGGCTGGCATGTTACATGTCCGTTGTCTGGATAGTGAAGGGCGACCCGATTGGTCACGCTTTTGGGTTGATCTGTCATCTGGTCTCATTAGATATTGGAAGTCCAAGCAAGATGCACTCGACCAAAAGAAGCCCAACCAGGTTTTGAGTTTTACAGATCTATGCTCCGAGAGGGTGCAAAAGCTCACACCTGACGATGATCTCTACCGACAGAATTCGTTCGTCCTATATAGCATCCAACAAGTTACCGGTGGCGAGAGTGAAAATCTTTTCCAACGGATGTTCAAAGAGGATCCTAAGCTTAAGCTCGTCAAACACCAACTAGCGGCTGACAACAAGGAAGATAGAGACGCCTGGTGCTCTGTCCTTGATCGTTCTATGCAGTGCTTTCGGGAATGGCACGGCAAATGCAAAGTCTTCTCTATAGATGAAATCAAAGAAATCTTCTTGACCTCTCACTAAAACAGATTGTAATAGATGTGCAAAAATGCAACAAAGCTGTACAATGATTCAGAAACTGTAATCATAAATATCCGGGCCAAGTGTTCGTCGATTTATTGTCGAACCGCGGTAAGGGAATGCATTCTAAGATTCGAGAGATCGTCTAAACCTATCAAGCTTTTCAATTAATATGTCGCCAGTTTTCATTTGAAGTTTGTTGGTGGCGTCTTCTTTCAGATATGATATAAGGAGGATAATGAGATGTGTTGGCAGGTAAACGGGTGGCGGATCACCTGTAGTAGTTGGACTCGTGAACGTGAAACTATGCGATGGTTCAAGTATTCGATCGACCATTTCGATTGCCAAATCTGCAGCGTCCACAAGCTTATCATATTTGATTAATAATTTGAGCAATTCGGCTGAGTTTCTTGACAGGTACATTCTTTTGAGCGAAGCTGGGATGTCGTAGCCAGAAGACAAAAGTTTCGCTGCAACTGTTCTCATCAAGACTGTACTACATGGGAATGTCCCGATGAAAGATCTGTTGCTGTATCTATGGCTCACTCCGTCATATGTTACCAAATAGAAATCAATCAAACGCCACAGCTTGTCAACTAGTGAGCATGAAGCGTTTGAGATATAATTGTATGTATCGATGCAACTGTAACTGCTGGTGAAGACATCAGATAGCCCCCTCTCAAGATCTTGATGCATGGCGATGTCGACAGTTGATAACCGCAAGGTAAAAATATACTTGGCTGCGAGCCCCTCCATGATCGGCTCCATAGGAGCCTTGAACAATAAAGCCAAATCCATAGCAGTGGAAAACATGGATGCAGCGACCAGCTGAGCTATAGTCTCTTCCGGTTTGAGGGGCGATAAGGCTATAGCATAAGCAGTTTTGTCCTTCTCTAATAACCTTAATCTTGCTACTGTGAGCTCATACTTTAGTTTGATATCATCACAATTAACTATCGACGTGTTCAGAACAGTCTCGTTATTCTTCAACTCGGACCTGGAAGATATCTCCGATTCGCAGTCATAAGATCGTTTGTTTACAGTAGAACGAAGCTCGTCTCTCGAAATGGGTGCTCCGAATTCAATAAATGCTTTTTCAGGTACACACCGCAAGGCATTGAGAGCTACAAGAAGACAGTCAGCCTGTTTTCTTATCGAGATAATGCCCGGAACTTCGTGAGCTAATCGCTGGGCGTAATTGTACATGATATCAGCCGCACGTCTAAATTCGTCATCAGAAATATAGGATGCGAACAATAGGTCGTAATAGGTGGTTTTGTAGAAATCGCTTCCATTCAATCGAGACAAGTCAGAACTCTCTGCTTTCTGATTGAGAATATCGATGAAGTCGTTCTTTATATCGATATATGGGTATGAAAGCAAGTTTGACCATTGCTCCTTTTCGCAATGACTAACTATGAACTTTCTCAGACAGTTGATTCTTAGTGAATCTTCTGTGGTCATGACCATGATATGATATGCCTCGTCTGGTTCCTCTAGCTCTAAGTAGTACTGGAACAACTTTGCTCTCAGACAATTTACCCAATGTTGTTGATCTGCATCTGCAGCTCCATCCAAGAGCGACAGGCATTGATTGATAAGCATGACTATACACTGAGGATTGTTGTTGACCTGAAATAACTGGATCAATTTTTCATAATATCTGTAAATTAATGATGGATCAACAACGACTTTATCTTCAAACAGTATGTTTGTCTTTTCTGCATCCAAGTTAATGAAACGTCCTAGCAGATTTGCGGGCGTCATGTGCATCCATATACGCCCAAATGACTCTACAGCTTGCATGGCTCTGTTTTGTAACAGGCAGTTGGATGCTCGAAGGAAATGGCGATCACATTCACCGACTATCAACCAGTCCTCGGTGAGATCTAAATACTTTGCTAAATGTTCGTCCAACTGATGTGTGAACATGTATTCAGCGAGACAATGATGGTCAGTCTTGGGCCATAATAAACGACATAAATTTAAGACAATGTCTGTGACGTAAAAGCTGTTTGATAGAGTATGATCCCCTGCGGCCTCGCTGCGTGACTTGATAAAACTTGAAAACTTTACGCCTCCATCGATTAGAAAGTTCATAAACAGGTTCTGACGAAGAACTGCCTCTGATGTGGATTCTGTGTGTCTATCTTGAGAACTAGCTGCCTCCTTGAAGAAACTGAATTGTCCTGCTATGAAGTTGACGACCTCATTAGAAGCCTGAAACTGTCTGGATTTGATTGGACTTTCAGCAACCCATACAAGGACAGCGTATGATCGTAATGAGTCAACCAAACGTCTGACTTTGGATGATGTGTGAAGACCTGTACAAAGATCAGCCATATATTTCCCCAGTGATGCCTGGATCCCTGACTCAGAGAAAACATGCATGAGTTTTATATAAACAAGTAGATCTCGTGCCAGTATCATACGAGCGCGGACAAGACGTTTAAAAAGCTCAAAAGTTATGGTGATACCAGAGTTAGATTCGAGGGGATTGTGTTCAGATCGCAATTTGACTGGAGATTCATGTAGAACTTTAAGTGCGTACTCTTCAGCCTGAGATGTGAAATCTAATTGATCACAGAGCGTGTCGATACCAGCAGAGATAAGGCTTTTGTGGACGAAGTTGAGCTTAGGTACGTTCACTTTTGACGAGAAACCCTCCACTATAGAGCCTATGGTGTCGAGGATATGGGAAGGATCCTCAAATAGCTTGGTCTCGAAATTATTGGAGATTTCTTCATCCATGAGTTCAGTGAAAATATAGTTCAAGGGCTCGATTATACTTTTCAGGCTTGTAGAAAACTCAATGCCTCTATATGGACCACCTTGTAGGATCATATCTACGCTGGTCAGCCATGGACACACTATCGATGGGTTGCTACGCTTGACCAGTCCTATTATTGATTCGTCGCCAGCAATCAATAGACCGATGTCTTTGTTAGAGGCGTGGTGATTTTGAAGACAGTAGCTGTAGAATCTTGCCCAGGCTTCGTCCTGGTTTTCGTCAACTATACGCGTGAAAGCAATTTCTTCGAGCTCTTTCATAGTGGTTTTCTTTGGGACTGATGGCCCGGCAATTCCAGTCAAGGCTTTACGCACAGTCTCTACGGAAAAGTGGTTGCGCCAGAATATTTCAGTGACGTAATTATTAACACTTGGCATGTCTAGATCGTCCGCTAGGTTCACGAAATCCCAAACGCCTTCTACTTCGCTGGGTTCGACCTCGCTTCCTTCTAATACACTTTTCAGGTCGAGATGACATAGCGTTGATTCTGTCTCACGAATGTTCGCCAAGGCCCAGATTTTATTTTCGGTTACAGCGAAGTCGATGAGAGTTTCCCAATTTGGCGTCTGAATAGTAGACAATTCTCTCAGTGAGTGCGAGCCCTCTTCATAGGAATAGTTTAACAGTATGAACTCTGGCCTATTTTCTGTGTAATATACTACCACGTGAGATCCAGCTGTCTTAAGCATAGGCAACTCGGTCGTTGCATTCGTATGACTTGTATAAGATTGTGAGAAGCTGCTTTGGGGAATAATATTGTAGGTGAGGACGCACTCCCTCGAGTTAGTTGAGAAGACTCGTATTTTCAGGTCTCTACATAAAGTGAAGAGTAAAACATCGCCAGCCTCTGGTAGGATGAAAGGAGCACTGACAAATACGGCATTATCGCAATCATTTGGATTTCGGGCCAATAAGTTCGGCATCCTAGACCACAACCGACCGATGATGCCGATCTGTTTGATTTCGCACGTGCTGATGAGGTGAACGTCTCTACTGAATTGTACTATGAGCAGCGAACTGTCTGGATAAGATAGTGCGCACTTGTGGAGGGCTCTATCGAACCAAGACGAAGCACAGATAGGTTGTTGTGATGAGGCGGATCCCTGATTGCACAGGATGTAATAATTAGCTGGATTGAACAGCAACTCGGTGGTTAGATCCTGTAATATAGAGTTATTGGTGATCTTGGGGTGGGGTAGTTGGAGACGGTGAACTGATTTTGAGGTTGCAATCATGATGACAACTGAGTCAGGGAATTCCATTATAGTAACGTTATTGATGATGGGTGAGTTGGCAAATCTTATCCTCACTTGATTACCGTCGAGCATGACCTCTGTAGAAACTTCGACCAACTCGATCATTTCATTTGCTGCTCTCCAATACAAGAAGCGGTTGTGCATTGGCGAGCCGACTAATTTGGCATCACGGTAGACATATCCACTGCCTGATTCAGGCGTTATCAAATCTTGAAGGACATTGTGACTTGACGCGAGATCGAAGTTAAGATCTCGCCAATAGTCGTCCAATAGTTGGGGTGATGCCAGCTCAATGTAACCATTAATAGGTTTACTGACATGAGGAGGCACCATTTTGGCTACGATGGATGTCTCTACTAAATCGGGTGTGTATAATAGGGGTTCAGACCCATTGGTTGGCTATGGGTGGAGTAGTTTTATAAATCCTTCAGGCTTGTGTTAGTATCATCACATGCTTTTCATGCGAATAAACCTACAGCGGCGACTGCAGTCTGCAGCATCTGAAGCTGCTCTTGAATCTGCGTGAAAAACGTGTGCTTCTTGTGCTCGATATCGCCTCGTTGGGCCAAAAACAGAGTGCCTGCAGGCTGCAGCGTCATCAGGGGGAGTGGAGTCGTCGCGTGCTGCGCGCGAGCAATGCCCATTTCTAGAAATAAGACAAAGTCTCTCGCAAAATTGTCTCATTGGGAGCTAAGATTAGATGCAAGTGACCTATTGAGAGTGTTGATTACTTTTGAACAAATCCTCATCGTAACCCTCTTCAATCTCATATCAGCTATTGAATCATGCCTACCAACGGAGACGGTGAGGGAAGAGAACGCAAGATAAGAGACATGCTCGGTCTAGTCAAGTTTTGTCTTGAGAGCACGGCTAAGGAAGATGCGAGTGGCAACTCTTCGAGTAATATTGAACCTATGGATCCAGACCGTCGAGCTTGGTTACAAGAAGCGATTAATAGTATGAGTATAGATACAACTAGACAGCTACTCGAAAATCTGTCTCTCGTGAAGGAAACAGTCAGTCAGTTGGAAAAAGATCATGATCATAGCATACCTGTACAGAAAACGTGTAATGCCATTGAAGTTTTAACAGATCTATGTGAGGAGATTGACTATGCCGCTGATTTTGCAAAATTGGACGGATTCTCTATATTCAGGCCACTGATCGATTGCAGTCATGAAGAATTAATCGTCAAAGCTTGCGAGCTCATCGCTGCTCTTGCGCAAAATAATCCAATCTGTCAGGACATAGCAATGAGAACACGGTTACTAGAAAGACTAATAGATTTTGTGGCTACGAAGAATGGTCAAACCTATATTAAAGCTCGTTCCTACGCCTTGTACGCCATCTCATCCATCATTAGATCCAATCAAGATGTTAGGACGCACTTTGAAACTCAATTAGATGGTCTAACAGTATTGCTGCAACTTCTTGACTACCATCACTATGATCAAATACTCGATACAACACCAAGTAAAGCAACTTCAAAGCAGGAGGATAATAAGAGTACAACAGTCTATTGGTGGCGCAAGCTACGGATAAGGTCGGTGTTCCTTTTTAGGACACTCTGTTCTGAGAGCGAAAATGCTTCCAAATTCTTCTATGACAAACAAGCGATCAAGCGAATAGCAGATCAATTAGAAAAATCAAATGATCCGGAGATACGAGAGCACCTGTTGAACGCACTAAAAGCATTCCTACTTTCTTTAGACCCGCCAAAACAGATCGAAGCGTTCAAGCTTTCTCAGAATCTCGCAGCTATTGTTCAACAATTACATAAATCGAGCTCACAAGAGTCTGGAGATGAATACGATTTGACCGACACTAGATCTACTTGCCAAGAGCTACTAAATCTGATTGACTCACTGAAGTGAAATTTAAACAATTAAATCGAGATAATAATCACAAAACTAAGTCTTTTACCTTAGCTCAAGCTCTTGGTACACATTTATTCTCTCGCTTATGTGTATGTTGGGTAGATTTAAGGTTATGTCGTATCCAAAGTCTCTCATCACAATGAATCAACATGGTTTCTCAAGTGCGTCCTCCCTCATAGCCCCTCTCTCTTCCCTTCTCCTTTTCTCTCCGTGTTCCTCCTCAGTTTCATATTCTTAGCTTTCGTTCTAGATTTCCGTCGATGATTTCCGATAGATTGCATGACGATTTGGCCTCTCGTCGTGTTAGCTGTCATTCGTGATGCTACTCCAATTTTGTAAACGATTATTTATAAGTCGATTGAGGAACAAAAAGCTGATGGTCTCGGCTCTCTGTCGCAATCTTATACATATATATATTTATATACGTTGCAGTCGAGTTCACGGCTGGTGTAGTTATCAAGCTCAGCTCAGGCGATTACCACCTCTGCTGGCTATGTAACGTTGGCCTCAAGAATTAAAAATCGATCTTAGTTCGATAAAACCCCATGAGCCATTTGATAACTGTCCATCTGTGCCATATAATGGCAAGGCTTAATAGCCAGTGAGTTCTGAGAAGGTTTGGTCCAGCTCGTCCGAGATTGACTTGTACTTCTCTTTCTCGTTGACAAGTTCGTCCTCCAATCTGTCCACTTCCTTTTGCAATTTTTGTACCGACCTCTCTGCGAATTCTGCGCGAGCTTCGGCCTCTTGCAAACGTTGGTTGGCAGATCGGATGGAAGACTCGTAGGTCTCCTCCTTCTGGAGGGCCTTCTCCTCGCTGACTTCGAGCGATTTCAAGTTGTTTCCCACAACCTTCAGCTCCTCCTCAAGTTCAACGATCTTCGATTCACCTGTCTCGGCACGCTCCTCAGCGCGTTCCAGGTCGGCCTCAACCATGGCCAACTTACGGGCAACCTCATCGTACTTTCTATCAGCATCCTCAGCCATCATCCTGGCCTCCTTCAGCTGCGACTCTAGAGCCTCCATACGCTCCTCGTCGGTAATACTACGGTGCTCTAGCATCTTACGCATACGCTCGCTTTCATCGGCAGCTTGCGAGGCTTCCTCGAGCTTCTGGGTGGCGACCTTGAGGCGCTCTTCGGATCTTTCCAAGTCCTCCTCCAGCAATTGGATGCGTCTGTTTGAAGCTGCAGCCTCAGCTTCGGCCTGGGCCAATCAAAGTTGAGAAATGAATCGGATTGGTCAAGAAGTTAGCCATTATGGTGCGCGGAACTCTATGGTGGGAAGACTCATCATCTAACTCCAAACATATACTTACATTTTGCAGAGTCTTCTCCTTCTCCTCGAGTTTAACATTGGCCTGGCTAAGTTGCTCTTGAACTTGGTCCAATTCGTTCTCGATTTGTTGGATCTTTTTCTGCAAACCGCGCACTTCCTCTTCTGACTTCTCAGCGCGTAAGTTTGCGTCTCTAGCTTGTTGTTCGGCTTGCTCGGCTCGGTCAACTGCGTTGTCCTTCTCGAGCTTCATTGCCTGCATTTTCTTCTTGATGGCCTCCATTTTGCTGCTTCTTTTGTTCTTACACCGAAACTAGATAGCAATTAAGATGAATATCACGGGTTACAGGTGTGCTGCGGCTAGTAACGACTGAATTAAGCCTCTCTATAACGCAAATCAATCGGTTGCTCTAGACTCAATCGATCGATTTCTCTATCTCCCAAACTTCAACTCTTATGAGGAAGAATGCAAGAACAGGATACTCGTTCGCTAAGACGAAAATAAATTTGACGAAATGGGCGCTGACGAAAGTTCAGATCTTAGGGGAAAAGTGAGGGGCTTATGTTTAGGGATTGAAAAGGATAGCTTGTTGCTGGAGGAGCCTCCTACTCTGAAGCATAGAACTTTAGAGGCATGTAGGCTGACGTTCAACTTGAATACAAGACCATGAGTGGAGGCGGCGCAAGAGCACAGCCGAGCTCATGGACAGAGGCCCATATAAGTGTGAGCGCCTAGTTCCACTCGCGTCCTTATAAGGTTATTGGCAAGGCGCCAGAGCATGTGCCCCCTTTATTCGCTATGCAGTTCGTACATCCCTTGCCGCCTATAGGCGCGACTGCAAACTAGATAAGCGACGAAAATGAGAAAGGCCGCGCTGAGACCAACGTATTTGCCATAGTGTGGCTCGCTTGCCCTTATGACTGCTTCGACGGGTTCCTTTCTCGCAACTGTTGACTCAGTCACCATGTCTGCGAGAATGGTGGTAGCATCTGTACCCTCAGATGTCGATGTCTCTGTTGTATCTGCCGAAGTTGTTTTAATCCTCTCTGTGGTTGACTCGTGCTCAGTGGTGGATGAGCCGAACGGAGGGGTCCCAGTAAACCCAATGTCGTCTGTTATTACGGCTGTTGATGTTGAGGTGGAAATCGAAGATTGAAAGTCGGTAACGTTGATTGGTGCATCTGTAGATAAGGTTGTGGTCGCAACATTGCCCAGATCTTTAAAAAGCTCGTCGAAACTCGACCCAAACAAATCCGTCACGTTTTCTAATTCGGGTTGCACTGAAGTAGCCGAAATTATCTCGGTAGAACTAGTCGTCACTTCAGTAGTTGAAATCTCAGGATCGGGTGTCGATAAGGGAGCTTCGGTGGTTGTTGTTGGTTGTGTTGGAATAAGGGATTCGTCCGAAAAAGGAGCGCGCGTTGAGCTGACCAATTCTGAGACGTCGACTTGACTTCGCTTTCGGCCCAAGTTCTCGCAAGGGCCTAACCAGTCAATGGTAACCATGGCCGGCGGTTCAAAATACTCGGTCATAAACATTTTGAAGTCTCTTGTATAAAAGTTGTCGGGACCTTTGATTATGGCGAGAAGTTCGCGAATTTCGCGTTCTGGACAACCGGGTAAAGAGTTGATGGTCTCGCTATGCCAGACAGCACCCTGATTGTCCATCGAATCGATGATAACTTGTTGACCAGTAAGCTTTCTCAGATTTGCCTCGAGCTCCATGGAAGCTCGCGTTAAGTTTCCGTCATAACCGTTCTGCATGCCACTGAATCTGATCGCATGATTGGTGGGTGCTACAATCGATATAGACAAATCTATATGTAAACAAACAATAAGGGTTATAACAATTCGCCGAGCCGATGAATTTATCATGTTGATTCAGTACGTTGTCCGTTTACTGTCTACAAGGTAAGTCAATGTGACTTAACAAGTGAAAAACTTATGGTGTTTTGAGGAGATCAGGTGAAGAGTCATAAAAATAGGAGGATAATGTGGAGATCTCATAAGAATCATCAGTGGGCGTATGTGACACTCGCCCGTTCTGGCGCTCGACCCAAAGAATCCTGAGAGTAGATTTGGTGCCATCTAGACTTGGCTTGCCAGATTCGATCTCCTTGTGCTGATCAAATGGAGCGATAACGAATGTTGCCGTTCAGTTTGACGCGCACGAGAACAAATGTTAACAGGTGAGGCCGATCAGCGAACAGGTTTCCATTGAAGACGTCTAGCTCGACCGCGGCCGTCTTTCAACGATCTTGATACGGAGCGAACCCTTCACCATACATCTTCGCTCAGATCTTTTAAATGGCAAGTGCTGACAGCGTACATGCTACTTGTCTTCCGAAATCTCACCCCTATTAACCTGAGGTTCCTGGTTGTGGGGGGTCTTCACTTAGAGCCACGAAAACATACGGATTGCTACTCAGTGTGCTCTAACGAAATGTATCGTCCAATTCGAAGAAACAGAGACCCTCGAGTTTTATCGTTCGAAGAGCAGCTATAAAGTTTATCTCAGCACTAGAGTAGGTCTATTTCGGGCCTGCTCATAATACTCTGACAGATAAACAATTTGAAGGTCTACCTAGTTACCGACTCAGAAGTCAAAATTATAATAGCTATCGCGCATCCAACCCCTTTTCAAGCCCCACTTCTCATTACTCTCGTCGAGCTCTTTGCCTTTCTGAAGTAGAACTGCTGGAAGACTCAGTCCTGTCAACTTTAGGGTGCAAATTGGCGCCCCTCCCACTCGCCCCGCTCGATGGTCTAACATGAGCTGGGCGCTCAGTTTCAGTCTGTTCCGAGAGAGAGGCGAGTGGAGCGTGTTAAAATTCGGATGGATGCATAACATCACCTCCATCTACTCACCGAGTCTTGGCCCAGAGCGTCCCATTTCTCTCAGCTCGGCCTCGCTCCATTCTGAGAGAGCAAGCAACTCTTTTGTTCCAAGACTCGGCTCCGCCGGGTAGACCAGGGTAAGCGCCTAGCTTCTCTCACATAGCCCATCGACTAGAACTAGTCTACAAGCATACATTTGCCCCAGATTCACTCAGCTTAGTCCAATTTTATCAAGGTAGCATCATAACTATGGCCTAGATGTGGGTCCAGGAGCGGAAACTGAACACAGAGTGTTCAGTGTCATGAGGATCTGGCTTCTGGACCCTCAGAATGGAGGTCCCGTCGGATGCGAGCTTTCGGCAGAAAATAGCTCACATGTCTGGGGCTCACGTCAGATCACTAGGCTCAGTGCAGTCTGCTTAATAGATCGATTTTCACTGTAGATGCACCAAATCCGGAGGCGATTTGGGCAAATGCATGCACCTGGAGTTAAAAATAGCCTGCCGAGTGAGATATTTTAAGCTCTCGACTGGCTCGTTCCTACTGCTATGAGGTCCGTTATCTTGGACAGACACTCTAATTTTGATCTTTCGATATTTTATAAGGCTCATCCTGGTGATCGTTAGCAGGAATAGTTCGAGCGCTCATATAATCATTAACAATGACCAAGATTACGATAATTCTAGTGCTTGCACTAACCTTAAGCTTCTATGCTGAGGCAAACAACTTTGAATCGCTCAAAAGCAAGCTGAGGAACAGATTTTCAAGACCAACCGATCATGCTGTTGCTTCCGCTGCAGCCTTTTCCTCAGTTAATAGCACTGGCTCGGGTGCAAATGCTGCGGCGGCCGCGGTTGCGGCCGCTGGTAGCGATGGCTCGGGCGCCTACGCGAACTCTATGGCCGGAGTGGCTCAACGGCCTGTCCGGCCGAGGCGCCAACCTATGGCCCGCGCTCCCGACCAGGTTCACGAAACACAGGCTCAGACTGTCGCCCAGCCCACTTATGTAGAGCCACCAAGGCCACAGCAACCGAGACGACCTGCAACTCCTTCGATAGATAGCTACAGGCAGCGTATCCCAATAGCTCGCAATATTAGGGCTAGATACCCCAATTTTGTAAACTCTGCCGTTGCTACGGCACAAGCTGGCGTAGTAAATGAATTTAGTGGACCGACATCCAATTCGTATGTAGCCACCACTGGAACTTATGCAAACAATGATCAAGGAAGAGAGAGCAGCGCTTACAAGCGAGTCAGTGAGACTGTTGAAAACCAGGAGGAAGGTCGTGCCGATGACAACCATTACTACAACTCGCAAAGCTTTGGAAGAGCCGAGGATGAGAACCTTCATGAGGCATTCAGCAAGAACGACGAAGATATAGAGCACACTCCAACTGTTTTCCGAAGCAAGAAAAGTGGCGAAAATTACGTGAAAGACTTCAACAAGTCCATTCGAGAAACCGGAAGTGGTGTACTAGCCAAAGATAAACATAGCTCTGCATACAACAAGAACTCAAAGAAGTTCAACGAAAAGGTGGACCAGTCACACAGCAAGGAGGGAGCGGGAATCATCGAGCAGACGAATGATGTAACGTCGCACGACTTTGATGATGAGGATGAAGAAATTTTCGATAGCGATGGTCTAGAGGGATTCGTCGGTCATGGCGCCCAAGCGGGAGCGGCTGCTAGCACTAATGGAGGGGGTGCCACTGCAGCGGCAGCGGCTTCGGCCACGAGCCACTGAATGAATAGTTTCCCCGTCAATTCCATTATGTTTGTCTTTGATTGATGAAACGATCTTGACACGATTTAGTGAGCCACGAGAATAAATATAAACTTTCGACCTAATCCGAATTCGCATGTACAAATCGATTACAAAGATCAAATTTTCATACCGATTTATTTATCGATTTGCTACACGTCTGAGTCAGTGTTCTGAACTGTGTCGGGATGCGATCGATCCTGGGCATTCACGGTGGTCATGACCATGGCTTGACCAGAGAATCGAACGGGGACGAGCTCAAATATGGTTGCTCCTTTGATAGGTCTAGTTTAGCCTCAAGTCTACATTACCTCCCAAGCCAATCCGGTAGACAGCCACTCGTTTCAATCAAAGTCTTGTTAAACAAAACTACAAAACAAACTTGGGAACCGAATGAAGATTCACAAGTTTCCTATTTGAGCGCCATATTTTTGTCAAAGAAACCATCTCACGTATTATATCTGTTCTTGGCTTCTCGGGTTAAAAATGGGACTTTTTGAAAGTTATTTCAAATTTTGGCGCCCGTTTTTTTCAGCATAGCGCATAGTTTTGCAGCCACCGAAAGGGCAAACATGTCGCGTTTTTAGGACTCCGCCAACAAATTCTGCATCACAATCTCGAATACTCCATCCATTATTTTGATAACACAATCAATTTCCTTGCAGGAACACAACCTTTTCATTGTTGGAAATCGAAATATGGCTGATTCTCTAGACGATTTTTTCGCGAAGAAGGACAAGAAGCGAGGTCGTGACAAGGGAAAAGCCGCATTCTCTGCCGAAGCCTTGGTCAGGGAGCTTGAGGAGGGTTCGAAGCAGCTAGATTTTCCCGTTAGAAAAGAGAACAAAACCTCAACAGCTATTGAACTCTTGGGCCTCGACGCGGATGATGCCGATTGGAGAGATTTTGAGGATGTTGAGAAGAGGGATTACACCGGTCTCAAAGTGAAAGAAATGTCATTGCAGGATCAAAATGAGGAAGAACAGCGGCGCCTCTCCTCCGAGCAATCTGAAACCCTGCCCGATTCTACTCCCTGGAGGATCAAACCTGATGAGCCCTCATCTGCCACACCCGACTCAATCTCCAAAGCCAAAGCAGCGAACGTCGGCAGCGGCAATAGCAAAGTACCAGATCCAACAAAAAGTGATACTAGCACAGTATCCAGCTCAACAGATAAGCCTGAGCAGCAGCAACCAGCTGGCGTTACCAGTAAAGAAAGCTCAGATTCTACCGAGAAGAAAGGTGATAAACCAAGTGCAACTAAGGTAGCATATGTTCCACCCCAAGGGCGAGCAAGTGAGTTCAAAGTATTGGAGCCGGTTAGATTGAGTAAAACAAGAAACGTCGGCGGAGGCAAAGGACATTCGATAGATATACAAGATAAACGAGCTTTTCCAAGTTTAGGGTAGGTTTATGCCCTTGTCCGTCGCAGCCGGACGATAATTAAATTTAATCGAAATCAAATTTTAGTCTGTTAGACTTTGTTGTCAGTTTTATTCAGTTTCGAACATAACAATTCAGGGTTATCGATCAACGACCTAGCGGGTTGATCAGTTTCACGAAGTCATCAAATATCATAGTGGCTTCGGTAAGCATCGAAGATAGAGGCTGCCTCAGTGTATAAACTTTTATTGAAAGCGGCGGTCATCTTTTGATCGAATTGCTTGATGCGTTCTGATTCGATTTGGCCTCGGCTTACAAGTTTACCGGTAACTTCAGTTAGTAGGTTTGGTTCGATGGTCGTTGAGTTTCTCTGTAGGAGCACAATCATTGTTTCATCATCTGGAAGTCGGACCGTAAATGTGTTGGCGTGAGGAGTGATGCTGATCACCTCTCCGATGATGGCTACATTCCTGCCGACATATTTATGCGCATTTGCGGCGATGATTCGATGTCTAGACGTCATAATCAGACCTGGATGATTCGAGCAGTAATTGAGATCAATTAGACCGAAGTTGAGATCAACTGGTTGATGGATTTCAACTTTACAGAATGGCGCCTTTGCCGCTCATAGCAATCTGCTCGATGCTCTTCGATTTTTACGAAAAAAGCTGTAGGCCCTATCACGGGACTGTGTGAATGACACAGTGTGATGACGGCGCCTAAAGGGTTCTCAGTTCCCCAAGCTCAGTCGTGAGTGAAATGAAAATACATGGTGACAGCGATCGGAGCCAGGATCCGGATGTTATAACCTAATATGCCCTAAGAATTAATTTAATCTTATTACCCTTCCCATCAGCGATGCAAAGATATTGAGGTGCCTCCTCGAAACCTGGAAGCCGTAGCAGCTAATTTAGTATGCCGACTCCCAGCCAACCAGTCAAGACAGGCGGACAAGAGAGGACTCCTGGGTCCGTCTATTTCGGATATAGTTCAGTATTCCTCCTCACTCTGTCCCTTGTCACTTTCTACTACATTAACAACCATTCGCACGAACCTAAAAGGCATGAATTGAATTCGCCTATAGAATTTGACCCATTAAAGAGAATCCCTACGAAGCCAATACTAAAAAGATCGTTTGTCGATTTTCTGGCTACCAAGGCCAGCATTACCCGTTTCAACAGGCTTATGCTCTTCCCTCGGCTCAACTCACTAGTTACCAATAATTATTTTCGATACGTGAAAGTCAACCTCAACCGTCCCTGTAAACTATGGTGCAATGATAACAAATGCAACCTCAGAGACTGCAAAGTAATATTAAGTGATCCACAAGAATGCCCCCTGCCAACTTTTGACAACGAATTGTCGATTGTCAACACTGAACTTGCCAGCGACCAACTAGATCTTTTAATCAAGTTATTTGAATGCAATGATAATGACGATCCTGACTCCCAGTATGTAGATCTATTAATTAATCCAGAACGCTTCACAGGTTATGGTGGCGAGTCTGCAAACCGGGTCTGGCGAACCATCTATGAAGAGAACTGCTTTATACGGAAAAATCACCCGCCGCTTGATGATGACTTATGCTATGAAGAGAGACTCTTCTATGAGGCTATATCTGGGCTTCATTCATCCATAAACATACATCTATGTGCTGAGTATCCAACAATTGGGCTCATAGGTAGTTTCAAGCCCAATTTAGCCGAATTCCTACGAAGATTTAGTGATCATAATGACTATCTGGAAAACTTATTCACATTGTTCTTGCTCGAGTTGAAAGCACTAAGATTGAGTGAGCCTTACCTATTAAAACAAGTCAGCTGGCCAGACATATCCACCAGAAATGCAGTAAGCGGTTTGCTGAGAGTCGTCGACAAGGTTGACATTCCAAGCTTTGACGACTTGTCGCTAAAACCAAGCCATGTATCTCATGAGCTAGCTATACACTTCCGCAATATAACTACTACAATAATAGATTGTGTGGCCTGTGATAAATGTAAGCTTTGGGGAAAAGTTCAACTTCGCGGCCTTGGGGTTGCATTCAAAATATTGTCCGTCAAGGATATGGAGAAGTTACATCTCAATCATCAAGAAATCGTATCGTTGTTCAATGCCATTGCACGATTGTCTCACAGCGTGAAACAGCTCGAAAATTTTAGGGATCTGGTTTTATCTCGAGAAACTCCAGACAATAAAAGATAAGAGACGCGATCAATATTTATATTCTACGCTAGCAGGACTTTTCGAAACTAGGTCTGACTCGTGTGTTCTATCGCAGAATGGTCGGTTCTTAGTTTGTTTACACTGACAGAACCAATAGTCTTTCGTTTCTTGACATTCGAACCGTAGCGGTGTATTCGTTATCTTCATCTTTTGATTCTTATGTGTGCCATCGCAGAAAGGTTGTGTCCGGCTCCAACCACACGAACACCAATTGTACACTCGGCCAGCCTTACATCGGTATTTGAAGGGCCTTCTAGAGTGGATATTGCCGGGTCCCACAATATCCAAGACGTTGATTGCGCGAGTCTGAGTAGAGCTGAACCTCTTGAAGATTGAGATGCACCGAAAGGGATTTTGCATCATAATGTCCGATGGTATGAGTAAAGGCTAGAAAAGAAGCAAAATCACTGCGAATCGATCCATGTATCTGTTCTTGGCTCCTCGGACTACTGCTAGACGAGATCCACGAGGTTGAATTTAGTCGAGTTTTAGTAGTGTAACGTTAAAGTCTGCGAAACTCAAAACCAAAAACAAATACAATTAACTGGCGTGTGTGTTCGAGCAAAAACCTTTTGTTTCAGACTGTTTTTGAACTTGTTCGAAACCATGCGAGACGCCATTCGGGCAATTGGCATTCGAATAACGTTTTATGCTTCGAACATGTTCGTACGTTCGAGGACAGTTTTGTTCGAAGCGGCGAACATTGCGGGATTTCGAACACCCCCACCCTATCCTCATCGCGAATCTTGGATATTTTCCATTGCATAGGAAGTAATTGTTCCTGCCTTCCCGGAATGGGTTTTAAGACTTTCCAGTGAATATAAATCACCAGTTTCTCTTGTTTTGTTGTTCGACATCTTGTAGGCCTTCGACAACTATAGGAACAAACTATTACCATCTGTACAATCGATTTTTGCCGATTTTAAATGCCCATCCTGAACTATTCTGACCATTCCACCACACTCTCGGTTGTGGTCCATTTAGAACGGAAACTCATCTATCGTTATTGCATTTTTTCCACAAGAGCTCTTCCATAGCTGCCTCAAACGCAGCTACGTCCGCTCTATTATGTGATAACCTCGATACTCATTATTATGGAACGCGATCTCATGAGCTGGCTATCTTACCAAAGAGAGAACTCACTGCCATAGTGTCCAGACATTCAGCAAGAAAAATGCCTCAGATATCAAGCAACCTTCTGGATGATTTTGGGGTCACTGGATCTCATTACGCACTAGACCTCAGACTAGTTCTTCCATTATTGGCATTCCTATTATATTCCACATCAGGGACGATTTCTGGCCACTCTATGAACGATTTCAGATGCTCTCATCTTCCACCGACGCCTGAACAGGTATCATATGTTTGGCTTAGCAGCGAAAACTTCAGTGCCTTTGAGTCCCATAATGGATCAGAGGGCCATAGGGAGTATGGCAACAAATTCAAGCGACATATAGGCGTCAGTTATGCTCCAGAATCAAGCTCACGCGAATTCACCAAGGGCATCAACAGAAAGTCTGGCCTTCCGACCAAGGGCGATCTCATCCCCGTAAAGATCCAGGTTCATTATGATGACAGCGTCTTTCTGATAGATGAGAAGAAGCTAGAATTGATTGCTGATACGGTTATGCCAAGTGTAGTTGATTTTTTCGAGAGTGTTCTATCCATCCGGAGAGACTTTATCATCGATAGATTTAGAATTACGCGTCGCTGCCCAAACAATACGATTTATTATGCAAGAGATATCGTGGGACTATCGAGACCGTATTGTATGGATCGATGTGAAGATTACGCTATTTGTGGCGAAATGATAGTACCGACAGCTCATCTGTCAGCCTGCTCTTATTGTAACTCAACTTCGAAGAGATGCTTGACCAATTACTCCAGCGAGGGTAAAGGTGTTGCAAACGCTCAGTTGTTGCTTTATGTTTCTGCTAAACAGACTGCTAGATGCAAGAAAGACCAGACCATAGCCTACGCAGCTCATTGCGCCCAAGATGCCAAAACTGATCGACCCGTCGCTGGCCACGCCAATCTATGTCCCAATTCGATCAGCACAGATCCGAAGGATCTGAGAGCTTTGATTGCAACTGTAAAACATGAACTCACTCATGTTCTTGGATTTTCGGTATCCTTGTTCGCTTACTACAGAGACGAGTTTGGTCTACCATTGACAAATCGTGATTCATCACCAGGCCCAATTCCAATTGACCCAAAGACGGGGTATGCAAAATGGAGCGATAAAATTATTAAGAAAGTCATCCGAACGAACTGGGTTACTGGTGAAGGGCTGATTACCAAAGAAGCTCATCTAATCGTTACTCCAACGGTTACTAGGGAAGTACAGCAGCATTTCAATTGCTCTAGCCTCGAGGGTGCGGAACTAGAGGATCAAGGATCGGATGGAACCTCTATGACGCATTGGGAGAAGAGATTGTTCGAAAATGAAGCCATGACAGGAACACATACCCAAAATTCTGTTTACAGTCGATTGACGTTAGCTGTTCTTCAAGACACTGGATGGTATGTCGCCAATTTCAGCCGAGCGGAAAAGCTGAATTGGGGTCGGAATCTCGGCTGCGATTTCGCAAAAAAGTCCTGTAAATCATGGATTGACGAAAAGAGAGCGGCTAGGAAGAGCATCCGACCATTTTGTGATCGAATCAGGGGTGATCTTCTGCAGATTGGTTGCACGGAGGACCGAAGCTCGAAAGCAGTCTGCAACATGAAGCAATATAAGGATCCTCTTCCTGCACCATATCAGAACTTCGATCAGTTAGAGGGCGTCCCTCAGGAGCAATTGGCGTATTTTGGGGGATCAGTGGATTTAGCCGATTATTGTCCGTTTATCCAGGAATTTACGTGGCAAGCGCAGAATGTTACCATTAGAGGTTCGCGATGTGATTCTGTTGGCAACAATCTAGAACCTGAGCGGAATGCTGCCTTGGAGTATTATGGCTCTCAGGCTAAATGCTTTGAGCATGGACGTCGGTGGGAGCAAAGATCTTGTCTTTTCAAAAGGCATTGGCATCATTACGGTGCGGGATGTTACAGGTACATTTGCTCGGATGGACATATCACGGTTACTGTTGGAAATCATTCATATCCATGCTATTATGGGGGGCAAGAACTGCGCATCGAACAATTAGTTGATCAATGGCTATATAACGGTACCATATTGTGTCCATCATGCGAAGGAATTTGCCCCGCTAGCATGTGTAAATCATATGACCGAAAGGTAATAGACAAAGTGTCTGGACAAAATGAGTCATCAGCTGCTCTCGAGCCTGAGCTAAAAAACACCCTAAACAGTGTGGTGGACTATTCAGTGAATGCCGTGGACATAGATCCGAAGTTGGTTCAGAAACTTGCGTCAAAATCAAACATCACCGGAACAACGTCTGAACAATGGCACGACAAGGAACGATTGATGAAGATTTTTGCCGAAGGCAACGAAACGCCAAGACACTCGCTGAAATGTTCAAATGCTAACAATTTATTAGAACACCGCTCGAAACTCATGATCGTATTCACGATCATGATGGTAGGCGTTGGGGCAAGTTTCTCAAGTATCGCTAGTGATCAGCGGTCATTTTGTCCGAATTAAGTTTTAAGTTCGCTCGAATAGTGCAGAACTAAAGTACTCAGGTACTCACCAGTCGCAATAAGACTGCAAATAGATAATATGATATAAAATTGATAACTAGCATATAATACTTTTTTGAGAGTCTTGACTCATGGGTGTACTCCTTGTCGTAATAGATGAGACCTTTGCACAGAAATTTTTCAATATCGACGTCATTTCCTCTTGTGCTTTTTTGATTTTTTATAGAGTTTCTGATCATAGACCTTGCAAATGGCTTCAGCTACGAATTTGAACTGGTTATTAGTTTGTATCAGCATGGCTCGTTGCTGCCTCATTTCTTCGAGAATTTTGATGGGATATATTGGTTCGCCTGATTCCATTATACAAATAGCTGTTTCCATCAGAATGAGGACTCCAGTTCGACCGATACCTATTACAAATTAACGGTTAGTTTCTCTATCATCGTAACGACTCAATTCAGCCAGGAGATTTCACTTAACTTACCAGCAGAGCAATGTACTACGATAGGATCCATAGGCTTACTTATCCTATGTTTTCTAACGCGATTGACCAATTTCTGAATCGATGATCAGGTTAGGGTGTAATCTTATACATTTTTCAGATATCTGATGAGCTGAACATGTATACTCACTAAAAAGTCGCTACAATCAGCCGGAACTTCATGATCTGGCCAGGCCCTGTATTGAAGCTGAGTGGTTATACGTTTTTCACCGCTCTGAGAAGAGGCAAATCGATATTAGCGACCTCATCAGACTTAAGGATGGGTAGCTGTGGGTTGTACATACCTTCACATCAACCATTTGTATCGTGCGATCGATGGTTGCAGTTCTGGATTTTTCATGTAAATTACGGATACGAATTTGTCCATATCTTATATCTTCCTTCTCATCGGGCCAATATTTATGACACTTTATTCGCCCAGCCTCAATAAGAGGAGTAACCATGATAATAAGTGAGCAGTTCTGTTCCCAAACCATTTGCCAGAAATCATCGCAAGTTGAGGCAAGAGGACCCTGGGTGGCGATGTATCTATTCACAGAACCCGATGGTACAGGCATATCAACGAAACTCGCGTTGATGTAATCACCGGTCATCGAATCAACTAACTGAACCCTAGTCGAGTCGTAAGGTAGTATGTCCTGGTAACGATTCTTATTGATGTTTTCCGTCAACTTCGACTCTTCATGAGATTCATCCTCTTTCTTCCTTGATAACTTCTCGAACTCTTTGATTAGATCGTCATTCTCGAGACTAACTTTAATATCTTTGATTGAACTGGATAGGGATTGCATTTGATTAGGTCTTTTAGAGGAAGTTGAGACGGGACTTAGGCGCGAGATGTTAGTGGACACATCTGCTGAACAACTTTCCAAGCTCGCAATATCAAACCGCGGGATGATCTCTAAAACCAACTCGGGAGGCTTATGATGCTGAATACTCTTGATCAAACTTCCGACCTTGGACTCGGATAGACCATCTGTTGAAATACCATTTATCGTCACGATCTGGTCGCCCTCATTCAGCTTGGGTTCGCACAGTGCGGCGGGTGAGCTTGGAGACACATCGTATATTACAATGCAACGCTCCTTTGATTTTTTGGCCCTAGCTAACTTGAAGTCTTTCGAAGAAGCTTCTCTGATCTTAAATCCATATTTTCCATCCCTACCTGGTGAGAGTCTGACGGTATTGGGGCTTATATCACTGTTCGTTTCCGGATTATTTGAATCGATTTGATCTCCTAAACTTTCCTCTTCAGTTGTCTTCGATGATATGCGCACTTTGGGTCTCCCAACCATGAACTTTTCACGCAATGATTCAGAGATCTTAGCTAGTTGACTGCCTGAGGAAACTCCAGCCCTTTTAGTCAAATATATTGCCTCTTTTATGGAATCTGGTATTCTTAGCGACTCACTTCGCTTGAGATCATTTGAGTTGGTTTCGTTTCGACTGTCGCAAGTCCGATGTGTCGCGGAGATTTCGTCCTGATCGTCTGGACTTGTCATCTTACCCTCGATCGAAGGTATCACCTCGGATTGTTTTTGAGTCGAGAAGTTTTTCGATTCATCAATGAAAACGAAAGACTTCAAGGTCAATGACTTGGGTCGATAAGCAGATGTCGATTCAAAACTACTTATTCCATTGAGTAATCTACCATCACTGGGCTTTTTTGTTGAGATCGGAGCTGAGATGTCGTGGGTGATATTTTTCGAGATATCGTCGTGCCCTTGAGTTTTGTTTTCCTCTACATGAGTTGTCCCGTCCTGACAACTTGTAGATTCGCTCCACGAGGGTCTACCAATAGGTATAGTTCTACGAGCATAATGCTTGCTCGGTGCTCTAGAGAAGTGAGAGAAGGATCGTTTCCTACTCTCCTCCATAGTTTGGTATTCTGTCTTACCACTGTATTGAAACTTTGAACTAAAGTTAAGGAAGGAGAAGAACTTCTTGGGAGGGCTCTTTGGTTGGTGCAATCTAAAGAATGAGTGTTGAGCGACGCACTCCTCCCAAAATAATTTACAAGCTTGATTGGTGAGGAGATTAAATTCTATAAAGTTATCACAATTTTCACCATCTATACGTCGCAATTGTATCGAGAAGATTCTTTTCTTGAACAATATTTTGATTATCTTGGCCCATGAAAACTGACCCACAATTCTCAGACCCTTAAGAACAACGATTCCGTTGGAAGAGACACCAATTTGGACGTCGAACTTGTTCGAGTCCTTGGCGTTGTAAAACTCAACACCATAACAGTCTAGTTTTTTTGCTGCGTGCTCCAGAAATTGGTACTCGGCATCGGCTGAACTTAACGATTTGTGTTGCTTATGCAGTTCGATCACTTTTTTCTTCATATCATCACTCTGATTTGGTAGTAATCTAAAATTTGAAATATAATCTCCTTCTAGAAGCTCGCGCTTATAATCGCCGACTTCTGATTGTAATATATAACTGGCTAGTAATATTGCTGAACAAGTGGGTACGATCAACCTGTTGTTCAGGATATCTTGCCTTAGTTGAAGGTAAAGATGATTTCTCGTGGTGTCATCGGCTAGTTTGCTCGGATCAGACACATAGAACTTGACGCGAAAATAAAATTTAAACGGTGGGCCTATTTTGCATTGCTTTCTAACGCTTTTCGCGGGATCCAGCCAACGCTCCTCAACGGAAGTAAACAATCGTAAGTCATCCTCGCAAATAGAATTTGCTGCCTGTTGCTGGTGTTCTTCTGCTTGACCTTCGTTCAGACAAGTTACGATCCCATTACTGTTAGTTCCGTTAGGAGTGATTTGACATGTAATGACACTTGAGGTGGAGCAATCATTGTTAAGATTGTGATGATTCGATGTTGCATTGATAGCAGTCGATGGTGCTAGATCGGTGAACGATGGGGAGCTATGGTCATGTGCTGAGGCTTGTGGTTGTGCTTTACTCGACACGGTACTTTTGTCGATAGTCGTGGAGGCACTACCGATTATGTTGGTAGCTATGGCTTTTTTATCCTGAATTTGATGAGATTCTTGAGGCAGGTATTTGAGACCAAAGAAGTCGGTCTCAATCAGATTCAAATGCTTGAAAACACAGTCAAGTAGAAATTGTCCTTTGCTCCTTCTGTCGATGATGAATTTGTGTTGAGTATTGTTGAGAAATTGGACTAGGCATTCCATGTTGCGGGGCGCACCGCGGTCACATTCATTTGCTCTCACATTGTAAGTTCCACTTAATCCACGAAACGCCCTGGTAAAGGCAGATTAGTTGGTGGATTTGCGAGATTCAAATCAGCTGAGCGGTTTAATTAAGTATGTGTGACGATCAGGTGCATTGTCGTTACTTACTTGATGTCCATCTCAGAGTGTTGACCATCTGAAGAAAATAGAGTGCGTCCCTCTCCTCCTTCGAGAAGTCTATCCTTGCTTTCGAAGCAGTGTCATCTAAGAATCGAGTTTTAATCTTCAGGATATGACTAATGAGCAACTGACTTTTGAAGGTAAATATTGAATCTCTGAGAGCAAATCCCCGAGAAAATTCCCAAGAAAGACCTTTATTTATCTTTCTCTCTCAGGTGAGTATAGTATTTATTTCTCCATTGAACGCGGTCGTTCGTAAGGGCCTAGTTCTTAGGAAATCCGCTGCGGGCGCAGGTTCATGCGGTAGGTTTCACTGCGCGAACACTGCTTGCGAATGAGACTTATCAGGTTGCCGCCCATACCGATTACACAATCCTAAGCCAGCATATTGTTTCTTCGTCTGAGTCACTCTCAGATTTTACCTGTGCACTCGCCCGAGTGATCCAAAATCCAACTTTATGGAAGCACGATTCAGTTAATATCAATTCCTCTTTTTGAATCCATGTTTCACTTCTAAAAGACTGAGTGGCCATTCCAGCGGTTTGATTTGATATAAAGCGATAGCTTCGTCCCCCATTGACCGACCGGAAGCGGAGAGAGGCCACTTTTTTGAATTCTCAGTCTGCCAACCGATGACCATCGCCTCGAATCCTGTGTGACAACTTAGTTCGCCCCATGAAGCCACTTTTAATAGAGTGGCCAATAGGCATCTGAGAGTCAACGTCTCGCGTGTAAACTCTCATCAGCACTCGCAGTAGTCGGCTCCTTCATGTTAGCTCTCGCCAACAGGTGGGTGCCTCAGATACCCATCAAAATTGTTGGCGGTGGCTAAATTTAGACCCCATTCACCGGCGAGCACTTGCTTCACTCCGAATAGCCCTCACGTCTTAGTGTCCTGGAATCGGATCGCTCGCGTACCTGTCGCTCCCTAGAGTAAATTTCTCCAATTGTCAGCGAATCAAATAATAAATAATGAATATCCTGCTAACACTTCTTGGTCTATCAGCTCTGCTCATCCAGCATTCAAATGCGCTCTCAGTTGAGGGAGCTCTCATAGATGTCTGCCTGGATTTGCTCGACGACCAAGTAGCGCGATTGGCCATACCACCTGAGCTGTCCCTCCTCAGCCGGAGCATTGCTGCCATGAACCCAGCGAGTGAGCAACAAAGACTCACTGAATTTATCGCAACTGGAAAGGCAGATGTGAATTTGTATGATGCAGGTCTACTTCAACGAGGCGACCCACAGGCTGCTGAATTGAACGCCAAATGCGAAGACTATGTGACCAAGTTTCTGACCATTTTACAAGGAAGCGAGTGCCCTGAAACTTTAGGCGATCTCATTGACCCATTGAGCGCAAATTACCGCTTGCATGTGTCAAGGCACGTGAAAGTTGACGAACATGTTGCAAATGTTTGGACTTGCATGGTGCTGAAAGAATCGGAATGGTTTGTGGGAATTGGGCCAGCGCCAGCATATTGAGATTCTTCCACACATCTAAGTAGATTCTTTCAAGCAATAATACAGAATGTTTCGACCAGAAAAAACTCGAATAATTATGATGCTGAGTCGCTTCAGGTGAGAAGCCCTACGGCGCCGTTCACATGAGAGATTACCGATTCGAAATTTCTGGTACAATTTCAGCCCGAACCTCAGTCGGAGAAACCAAAATGCATATTCTCTTTCAACGCTTTCGCGAAGCACTCGATTGCATCATTGAGCGGAAGATTTGTGAGCTCTTTTAAGCTTCTTGATCTAATTATTTTTAGTCGCCAGTGCATGCTATTCTTGAAAAGCTTGAAATGTAGACTTCTCAAATGCTTCTAGTGATGATACAACATTGTCATCGCATTCAGTATAATCGTCAGATTCTAGTCGAATTTGATTCAGGTCGTTTGAATCTCACAGCTTCTTCTTTATTGTTCCCCTCGGCCTTGAACCCATTTTTACACCCGTAAACCCCTGATGACGGATTGGGTTTTTCGGAAGCCATTTTCCTCATCCATCTGCGGATCTAGAGCAAAATCACAGCCATCCGAGGTGAGCATCTCAAAGAGAACTATGATTGGTTTGGTTTGGCAACTGAACTGGTGAGGGTCTCAAAGTTGAATGTCTCGTAGATTCCGGAAAGTTTTCATGGCGAAGGGCATGCCGAATATTGCATAGATGAACATGACCAGAGAGAGTAGAAGACAAATGTTGAAGAGTGCTGGAAGTGACATTGCAGGCGCGATTAGGAGTGTTCTGACACCTTCCGCTCCCTTGACCAAGTGCAAGACCCTTCCAGCCTTGACAGCTCTAACAACTTGCAATAAAGTGGGCGATAAAAAATATTTGGCCGCGTATTCTTTCACGACGATAGCTGATACTGACAAATCAACTATGATGGGGTCAAACGTGGCTGCCATTCAAAACACTCGATCGAACCCAGAGCATCAGCCTCCATCTTTCGACGACCGACCGGAAGTGACAAAAGATCATTCATTATCAGTGCCTTAGACAGGTTCACCACGACAACTTGTTGCTCGAATCTTTGGTGAAAGTGAGCAAAAGTTGAGGGACAAATTCAATGTGAGCCATCTGGTCTCAGCCGGGACAATGCAACTCGCGCATTATTATTTGCCCCTCCCAGGAGCAAATAATGATGACTCCTCAGTCTACCAAAACCCGCCGGGATTACGATGTCTTATCTTGGCCTAGCTCGATCGACCAAGAACAGATGTGATCGATTCACCAGTTTTTTGCAAGTTTGTATCTTCGGGTGTACGATTGTGGTAAGATTGGTAGCAGATGCGCAGTACGAATGAAGCATACAGAAAGCGTGAAATACCTCTCGCAACGTACTCTGAATACAAACATTACGGCGCGCCATCATGATATTGTTTATCTCTGGTCTCTCTTCTTCCTCGAGCCCAGGGAAAAAGAAGAGCTGTGAATCCGAGTTAGTTGAGGTGATTCTGAGCTGAATGAAGGGAGGTCAGACTCTATAAGCAATAGGGGAATCAGGAGGAACTTAGTCAACGAATATAGAATGGGCCCAAAGAAGTCAGGCCAGTCGAAGACAAAGGGCAGTGGCGACTCTGATAAGGGAGATGCCAAGAAGGGCAAAGACAAGGCAGGCGTGGGAACAGCTGTAAAAGTTCGTCATATTCTATGTAGTAAGCAATCGAAAGCCTTAGAGGCTATCACGAGGTTGAATAACGGGGAGAAATTCAATGTAGTTGCACAGGAGATGTCAGAGGATAAGGCCAAAAGCGGTGGCGATCTCGGGTGGCAGGTACGAGGACAAATGGTTGGGCCATTCCAGGAGGCTGCCTTTAATCTACCGAAATCGACAATATCGAACCCTATTTACACTACTGAGCCAGTGAGAACAACTCACGGCTATCATGTGATCATGGTTGAGGATAAGAAATGACTAGGATTGAGCCGGGCGGTGTGGAATTGCGTTTAGCATTTGTAGATAGTTGCTCAAGTAGGCGGCGAAAGTGGGCTAAAGTTGAGGGACAAATCCATTGAGAGCCATCTGGTCTCAGCCGGGACAATGCGACTCGCGTGCTTTATTATTTGCCCCTCCCGGGATGAATCCTCAGTCTACTAACAACCTGCCGCGAGGTAACCCCCAGATACGATGGGTTTGACGGCACTCGAGTGAAAAACATCTATCTGACAGTCGAAGTTCCTCAATTTAGATTGCACTCTATGTAGGTATTTGTGAACTTCTCCACGATTCCAATGATGAACAGCGTAAGCTAATCATCTTCATCTATGCCACAACCGGCATATTGCGGCAGGCTCACTAAGCTGCTATTATCTCGTAATCAATCTAAATGGGCAATTTGGCAACTGAAGCCACAGTTTTCTCAGTATAAGTTAATTTGACTGTAACATCGCCAGCTGAGTTTTAGATGCCAGCAATTCGGTCTGCAGAGTAAAATTTGAAGCCGATAGACTAAAATCGGAAGCCGTAACCATGACTAAGTTTATGTTACTGCCCGACACTTGCTGCGAGTTTGCGCGAGTTTTGTGAGCTCTATGGCAAACTCAGCCACCAGATCATCTCCGCTTGTTCAACAATCAGGAGGACGTGAGCCGTTGTTCCATGTAACCATTTCAAAAATCAAAACAATCAGACCGGGAAACACAGCCGCCACACATTCACTAAGGTAATAGTGCTACCATTGCGAAAGCGATCTAATAACTGTAGCTCTGGCGCCTCGATTGACGATTCTGCCGTAGTTAGTGGTAGCATATGCCGAAGAGCCATCAAGATGACATAGTAGCACGGATTCTTGTATCCACTTCTGCAAATACGTTCTGATTAGAAGTTTGCACGATCATACAGTCGCCAAGATCTCTTGAGTGGCATTAAAAACTGATAATGGTAGCGTCAACGCTAGTTAAGTTGAGTTCACCTGTTGCCAAAAGTTGTCTATTCACAATCAGTGCCGCACTTTTGGTGAGTTGATCAGAAAATCGACAGGCCTGATTTAGCATTGAGGGTCATAGCCATTCAAACGGTACAAACAACTAACGCACCACTGAAACCTACAGATCGACTCAGTCTTACTCATTTATGCATCAAGCCAGTACCCTTATCTAATAGATTATTTCAACAATGAACTTTACATAGAAAAATCTCATACAATTATGGTTGTTTACTCCAGTATTTCGGCGGTTTCAATACTTCTCTCACTCTCGACTGCCATTGCTTCCTACAAACATGCAACAAACTACGTCCTCATAGTAAGTGCCTACATTCAATCCATCCGGATACAACTATGATCCTCTAATTGATCTAACCATCTTGATGCGATCACTTCATTAGCACGCGGGAATCACGGGAGTTTTTTTGCCTGTCTTGATATTGGTCTATTTCAGTGCTGCATCCTCGCGCTACAAGGTTAGCGAATATGTTGACGACTACAAGCAAATGATCGCCGATTATCGAATAAGCGGGAGTCATATGAAGAGAGATATCCAGATAGGAGAGGATCACGTCAGTAAAACGACAGGGGTGGATGTGACCTCCGAACCGAAAAAGACACTGAAGAGCTTCATCAACGTGATAGACTCTCTTCAGAGCAGATTCAGCTGTTGTGGAGTTGATTCAGTGCAAGATTGGATCAAACGATGGGACGGCTACATCCCTCCAACTTGTTGCAGAGACCCCTTAGTCTCGACGAATCCTATCTGGGCAGACATGTTCCATGTTGATAAGGATTATGAATTCAAGCACTGTAACGAAACACAATCCTTTCATTTGGGCTGCTTGGTATCTCTTAAGGAGGATGAAATAAGTAAATATGCTTGGCTTGGTGATTTGATTGTGTTCATGATTGTAATTACAATCGCCAATACTATAGTGTCTCTCCTCCTGTTCGGATTGAGCAATACAGAAGATACAGTTTATGAAGGGAACAAGCATGAATTATCAATAGTTGGGGTCTCATCGCAACCTCGCCTAAGCCAACCTACTATAACAAGTATCAAACATAGACCCTCAGTTGTTCACAACCTGGGAGTCAGCAAGGAGAGCCTGAATGCGAGGGCTCAAGCCGTCCGGTTTAATATAAGCAGATCTCCCAGAACTTCAATTACGGGAGCGTCGAAGTTTTCGCCGGCTGCCAGAAGAGGCAGCTCGTTTTTATAATGAAAGGCGTTTCTCTACTGTTTCCAAGTGATAATTCTACCCTCTTTGTACATTAAGTTTGATATCTGCCACAAGGATTTATGTCGAATTCCATTTCGGGTATCTTCGGATTGTTGAGAAAAGAGGCTGCATTTGCAACCTTCGGATGCTTGTGGAATCTCAGGGGCATCAGCTCCCAAACGCTACTCTCCATTGCTCTAGTAGCTTTGAGATCAGTCGTTAAATCATTGTTGAAAGGGTCATTAAGTAGCCATTGTCTCAGAGTGCAAGAGTCAGATTCTTGACTCAATTCTTGCGCTTTGTCATCGACCCTATCGCGTAGAACTAGTAGGATCGGATGCCTTAGAATCAGATTTCCAACGAGTTTCAGTATGGAGACGAGAGTTCTTGGCTTTGCATTCAGCGTGAATCGGGACAGTTTCTTGATATAGGCTGCTATGATGTAAGCAGGGACCTTTGTCGAGCTCAGGAATGTATTCAGAAAGAAAATCAGCTTGAATCTGTATGACTTGCGCAGGAAGTTTCCACCTAGTAAACAATAAACCTCGTCGAAAACTGTTGTTTCACAATCGGGACGCCGAATTGGATAGAATCTCAGCATCAGAGAGGGATTTTGCTCCATCTCTTCAGTATCGCATCCTTTCAGCCTCTCGAGCAAAGTTTTGCATTCGTTTGAGATGTTGGGCATCTTGAGACGATCTAAGAGACATCTGTCCAATCTTGCATTATTATTATCATAGTTCCTGAGGCTTTAGTACGTGTGACTCGTTTACTTGGAAGCCTTATTTATTTTAGTCATGTATTTATTTTAGTCACTTGGTTATTTATTTTAGTCGTTTGATACACTATTCTTGAAAAGCATGGAATGCGAACTTCTCCAATGCTTCTTGTGATGATACCCAACAATGTTCCACCCACGTTTTTCCACATGCGTGCATGTGTTTACTGTTCTGTATGGTTTTTGGTTTTGAGTTTCGCAGACTTATACATTGCATTCCACCTCGCAGCAGCAGAGGCTAAAAATAAATGTCCATTTAGAGCTTCGAAATAAATTTAACCCAAGTATTGTGATTACTCTCAGCTCATATTACTGTAGCACCAAGACGATCATGTCATGGCATCCAAAGCGGGCAAGTATATAGAGCAGCCAACGAGAGATAACGAAATCATTGGCAGGCCTATCAAGAGGGCATCCGTACAGGTATCATTCAAGAAAAAACAGGCGGTGAATGGTAAATGTAACACGCTCCCCGTTGACGACTGCAGAGAAAAATTCACTTCGCTTTTTAAGTTAAATCAGACCATTGTTATAGTGGGTGAGACTGGTAGTGGAAAGACAACACAGATACCTCAATGGTGCATGAAAGATTGCTTATCCAAAACTGAACGACTATGTGTCGCATGCACCCAGCCCAGGCGGATTGCCGCAATGTCGGTGGCCGCGAGAGTTGCCGACGAGATGAATGTAGTTCTCGGCCAAGAAGTAGGATACGCAGTCAGGTTCGAGAACTGTACATCCAAAGCTACCAAATTAAAGTATCTCACCGATGGCATGCTCCTGCGCGAGGCCATGCTAGACAGCCTCCTGAGCTCTTATGGAGTGATCATTTTGGATGAGGCTCATGAGAGAACTTTGCAGACGGAGATCCTCTTTGGTGTGGTTAAGCGTGCTCTCACCATCAGGAATGAAGCCGGTTCAACCTTATCGCCATTGAAAGTTATCATAATGTCCGCTACAATCAACGTCAAACTTTTCAAAAAGTACTTTGGTTCCCCTGTTCTAACCATTGAGGGTCGGCAATATCCAGTCAACGACATGTTCGTCGAAGTACCGCAATCTGACCTGATCATGTCAACACTCATTACTGTGTTTCAAATTCACCGTACATGCGAAGAGGGAGACATTCTTGTTTTCTGCGCTGGTCAAGATGAGATACTATCCCTTGTAACGTTATGCAAGAAGATACTCAAGCAAGCTCCTGAATCTCTGCGAAATTTGAATCCTTTACCTTTATACGCTTCACTTCCTGCTGCTCACCAGATGAGGGTCTTTTTCCCTTGCAAGAGTGGTCAAACCGACGAAGTTGGAAACGGGTTTAAACCTAGTCAAAAAATTGTAACTCGGCGCGTTATCTTTGCCACGAATGTTGCAGAAACGTCAATCACAATACCAAACATCAAATTTGTCATCGATACGGGTAAAGTAAAGTGTCGGACCTACTGCCCAAAGACCGGTCTCGAATCTCTCAAGGTGAAGTCAATATCTAAAGCCCAAGCAAGCCAGCGTTCAGGTCGAGCAGGTCGTATTGCACCAGGCACCTGCTTCCGATTATACACGAATGACGACTACACTTCCATGGCCGATCATCAGACACCCGAAATCAACAGGTGCAATATGGACAGTGTTACACTACAAATAATCTCTATAGGTATCAGAAACATCAGCTTATTCCCGTTTTTGGAGAAGCCAGATGAGAGCAGGATAACAGCGGCATTATCTAGTCTTCTTGCCTTGAAAGCAATCAAGGCATCAAAGGACAAAATTTCAAATCCCAAGACTGAAACAAATTCCGTCACGTACACTAACAGCCCGAACAATCTTTCATCTCGAATCAATGGTGACAATATCCTCACTCGGAGCTATGACCTTACAAGTATCGGAGAGAAGCTTTGTGCTTTCCCGTTGATACCGTCAATGAGCCGTATCCTCCTGGCTGCAGACGAACTTAACTGTCTAGATGAAGCCCTCACAGTGGTATCTCTGTTATATGTAGAAAATGTTTTTCACATACCTCCCAACAAACAGAACCAAGCTGACCTAATGTTAGAGAAATTTCGTACAAACGAGGGAGATATTGTTATGCTGTTGAAAGTTTTCAAGGCTTTCAAGAGGATCTCTCTACTGAATCGATCTGGCTTGAAGATTTGGTGTACAGAGCATTTTATCCATGCAAAAAACCTCAGACTGGCCCGTCTCATCAGGAAACAGCTGCAAGAATTATGTAAGAGTATGGGTATGAGCTCTTCCTCTTGTGGCCAGAACACTTCGATCCTCCGTCGTGCGCTCACCTATGGCTTGTTCAACAATGTTGCCACCTTGTGGAACGGAAAGTACCGCAACAAATCATCGAGCGATCTTCACATACATCCGAACTCCTGTCTTTTTAAAGCAAAGCCCGAATGTGTCTTATATGTTGAAATCATTGAAACTAACAAATGTTATATGAGAAATTGTACGCTCATAGATATGAGCTGGATACGAGAAATATCTTCGGCTAACATAGATAATGCAAATGGAAGACGAAGCCTTCCACGAACTTGAGCTTCAGATTGATCGAGTTCTGATCCGACCAAGTATCAACAAAATTATGCCAAAATTGAATGATTGCTAGAACACCGTCTAAATTAAATCATCTCGTCGTGTTCGATCGACAACCGATTGATAGCACCCCGATGCTCTTATAATTAAGTGTTGTACCAGAAATGTTCAAGTCTTCAAACTGGCACCTCTCTCATTGGTGCTCATCATAGTTCTGTCTCGATGAAGCGTTATCTATGTAGTCTTGAAAATAAGAGTCGCGCGGCTCAATTATAAGTGCTGAGCCAACAGGGTATGTCGTTCCAATTGTTGTTGTTGGAACGATATTAGCATTGCTCACAGTCCCAGTCAAGAGCGGCACCGGGTTTGTCCGTCCAAATCCGGTGTAGGTAGATAGCATTCCGGGACCAGCTAACTGTTGGTTGTTGATGAAGTTTGCAGCTCCAAGCTCTTCGTGAGCCGCTAACTGTCCCTCGGACAGAATCGGAAAAATCGAGCTCCCTGGAACTGCGCCATTGAAGAGATAGGCTTGTATTGGATCAACCAACATGTTGTTCAGCAATATTCCATTGTTAGAGTGAAATGACTGCCCGTTGGCCAGCAAACCACCGGCCAAAGGCTGGCCATTTGGCTGCAACAAACCCGGCAGGATCGGGCTGAATGGTAGCGGGCGTAGCGGGACGTTCATGTAATTGATCGGCAATCCGTTCAACCAAACATCCGGAAGTAAGACGCTCGGATACGTGAGGGGTCTTGGAACTATGTTTCGTAACGATAAGCGGCCGTAGGGCAACGAGCGCAACAAAGAGTTAGTCACCGGTGGTATATAAGCGGCATCTGAATCTAACACGGTGGCGGCGCTATCGACAGCTAACTCGCTTCCAAGAAGCGAATCCTCGGCTTTGGTTGCAGCATCATGGGTTGCAATTGCTGCATCGCTAATTCTGGCTGTGTTTTGTATTGTTCCTGCAATGTTGACACGATCGCGAGCATTTGCTAGCTTTGCTTGGCGATATGCGTTACTGGCTAGCGAGGCACTGCGAGCATTGTTGGCGCCATGAGCCACCATGTCAGCGCCAGCTATTGCCGACTCAGCTTGGGCATTGCCAAGAGCTTCGTTAGCTAGAGTCTGACGGCCAATCAACTGGTTGGCCGCCTGGATACCTACATTCTCGGGTATTGCCGGCGCAGATGCCAGTGGGCCGTTAATGATTCGCGACACCCCATCTTGGACGGATGTATCAAAGCCATTATGCGCGATCGATTCGAGGTTGCTTGAGACTGGGAGGATGTCGTTGCGCATTTGTCCGAGCTGATTGGCGGCGGCCAATGGTGATGCGAGGGGGCCAGCAAAACCAGGTGCTTGGTGGCGCATACGTGCGGCTGCAAGCGGGTTGAGCAGGTTTGCACCCGTCAGACCATTGATGGCATTATTTGCCACGCCGATCATTGAATTCGTTGCTCCGGATGCCATGTTCGTGAGAGGACTCAACCCAGTGGCAGCTCCTAACCCAGTTGTAAGCCCATCAACAAGTCCACTTGGAATGGACAATGCGTTCAGGGCTTGATCGCCGATTTGCGGAGCATTATTACCTATTGGTCCCCTTGTAAGTGTGCCCAGCGCACCCTCTAATGGTTTGGCGATCATGTTTGCTGCTGTATTCAGGGTCTCCGGTACGCCCCGATGGTCAACCAATGATGACGCTAGATTGCCAAGCTGTCCCAGGTGGCCTTGAACTCCCTGTGAGAGAATGTTGGCCCCAATACCGTTGAGAGTCCCTTGAGCCTGTGCTAAAGGCACATACCCTTGGCCATAAATCATGACGACAGCCAAGACTAACAGGTGAAGATGAGTTGTCGCCGACATTTTTCGATAGATACCTGAAAGGTCTTACTAGCTGACTAACTGATTCAAACTACTCCAAGATAATTCGAGCGCGAACTTCCGCGCTCTATTTAGTTTGGTCACCCGACAATGAGTTACCGGCTTTTGAAAGTCGCTGATCTTGTTGTTCGGGTAGCTTATCTCTAGAGCCCCACGATATACAAGTATCAGAAATCTTAAACTAACTCATTGGAACTGCTCACGATTGCTGAGCTGAAACAAGGCTTTTTTAGCCACCAAATCGAAGCGATACATGATAGAGTTTAATCCAGATCAGAGGGACTGATAGATTGGGATTAGAACTTTCGTTCAATCCGAAGCTCTGGAAGGATTTGATTGCCAAGACAGAGAAAGGGAGGCGCTATGCATCAAATCTCAGTCGGTATAATGTGAGCCAACAATCTGATCATACCGTTCCTCGCTAGACCAGGCTCTCAAATTTTAGGATGGTCTGAGGTGATTACTCTCGGAAAACTGCCGCAAACTCTCGAGCTGGAATCAAGAAGCGAGGTTAACAGATAGTTTGTAACAGAATACCTTACCTTGAATTAGTGCTTAGAGTTATCGATTTCAGTTTTAATCAGTCCACGGCCTGTAACATCGCGGACAGCTCACAAACAAGCGTCGTGTGAACTTATTGCATGAAACGGCAACATCAGAGCTGTCAGCCAGCCAGTTTCAACAATTCAGACCGAGGCCTGTCTGAATTTCTGGACGATTGGTTTTTGTCAGACCATGAGATGAACAGTTCTGTTCATTGAACTCAAAGTGCGATTGGCTCACCGGAAGTCTCGGGTAGACTCTCGACTCGAGGTCAGCTCTGTCACATGTACTTGCATCCAATTGATTTCTAAAGGTGATCAACATGCCTTCGAAGCCAAAGATCACGATATAGGACCCTGTTGGGAAACATCCTTGATAGATCTTCGTCTGCTGTGTTCGGTTCTAGAACTTGCTTACTAAAGAGAGCATTTGAACGAGCTCCCCGAGTTCATGCAACACCAATGCAGAATCTATAATTCCCCCATGCGCGCTCTTAACTTTAGCAGCTCAGATGATACAACACGTGTATGCTTGCTCAAAACCAAATATTATTGAAAGAAACCGGTTGATTACTGTTCTCGGTGGAACAGATTATCTAAAATTCCGGGAGTTGCCTTGCATGATCACTTATTTTATATATATTAACCATGTGGGTTGACAAATACAAGCCTAGAACCACTGCTGAGTTGATCGGTCAGAGTCGGAACGTATCGAGGATCAAGTCTTGGCTTAAAACCTACGAGCCATCGGGATCAAGACCCCTCTTCATTTACGGACCACCAGGTATTGGTAAAACGACAGCCGCTCACCTTTGTTGTAAAGAATTAGGTTATCAGACCATTGAATTCAATGCCTCAGATCAAAGAAACAAAAACGTAATTAGAGAAGTCGTAAACACTGTGGCTAGCAATTCGCGGCTCAACTTTTTCGGCCGGGCCTCCGAAACCAAAGATGCTATCATTTTGGATGAGATAGATGGAATGGCTGGAAACGAGGACCGTGGTGGTATCGCCCAGCTAATCATCGAGATCAGACACACTTTGAAACCTATGATATTCATTTGTAATGACGGTCAGCATCAAAAACTTCGTTCCTTGAAAGAGAAATGCGAGGTCGTTGAGTTCAAGCGTCCTGATTTCGACGCGATCCGGTCAGTTGTGAGTAAGATCTCTCAAAAAGAAGGGCTGAGCATTGACAGCAACAATATCAAGAATCTCGCTGAATCTTCAGACTACGATATCAGACAGATCATCAACTCGCTCTCGCTCTTCAAGAATGGAAGCTCCGACCAAATCGCGAAAACAACTCGACTTAATGCTTTCGAGGCCACGAAAAAAGCTCTGGGCTCTCCAAAACTGTCGATAAATGAAAGGTTTGAATGCTTTTTTGCCGACTACAACATTATGCCCCTTTTTGTGTTCGAAAATTACATCAAAAACAGGCCTCTCAAAGGAGATCAGCTCAGGGCAATCAGTCGAGCCGCTGACTCTTTCTGTTTGAGCGATCTGGCTGAGAAAGAGATTAGGTCGCACCAAAACTGGTCACTACTGAACGTTCAAGCCCTCCTATCAACTGTAATTCCTTCCTCTCTAGTGTCAACTCATAACCTTGGTAGAGTTGACTTCCCTCAGTTCCTTGGAAAACTATCAAATGCAAATAAGCGGCTCCGATTAACACAGGAATTGAATGCTCATATGTGTCTCAATTTGAGAGGTGGGATCGACGCCGACTATTTGGATGTGATGCGAGAACGGCTCAGCGCCCCCCTAATTAAGAAAGAGGCCTTAGGTGGTATTGATGCTGTCATTGATTTTATGCATGATTATAGTCTGCTGAGAGAGGACTTTAATAGTATCATGGAACTCGCAAGTTGGTCTTTCAAACCTGATCCTATGTCCAAAGTTGACACTAAAACAAAAACGGCATTCACGCTAGCCTTTAAAAAACGTTCCATAGCTTTACCCTATTTTAGTGAGGAGAAAATTTCAAAGAAACGTAAGATAAACCTGATGGGTGATGAAGAGGATGCTGATGAAGACGAGGACGATGACGATGGAGAAGAAGAGGCAGTCATAAAACCGAAGCGAGTCGTTAAGAATGACAAGACTAAAAAGGTAAGACTAAGTGGGCCGAGAACGATGGCCGGTAAATAAACTTAATTAGATGTTTCCCGAGAGTAGAAAGGGAACGATCCAATATTGCATATGAGGTCGTGTATTGGTTCAGATTAGACAAACCGCCTGCATCGAAACCTCTGGGCAAATTCCCGAACAAAATCAACCCTCTACATAAGCATGCAAAAACCAACCTCTCCAAATCCGTCACCAAACACACGTACAGGTAGCGAAGGAGAAATCTGCCAAGGGTGAGAAAGCTAATCCTAAGAACGAAAAGGCTAATCATAGAGCCGATAAGGTTAGCCCAAAGAACGAAAAAAGCACCAAACCTAGGTCAGAGCCTAAGGAGACCAAGGACGCAGCAAGGGCTAGTTTTAACGATTATCCGGACCGTAATGGGAGGGCCCAAAGTTCACGACGCGGCATGTCAGAAAGGAGCAACAAAGAAAGAGAGATAGTAGACCTGACTGATGCAGTGGAGAAAATTGCTGGGACCAACAGTAAGACAGATGGCAAGGCCGATAAAAGGCCCGCCGACGGTGGAATCGCACGATTTTTTATTGCCAAAAAACAAAAGTCCTCATAAATTGTAGTAATTTGCCGACCATAATATAGCAGCGTCAGACATGTCAGTTTCGGAATCATCCAAAGAATTAACATATCTCTTCAAGAGATCCCTATAGCCGGATCCTATCGTCACTAAATACCTTGAGTTTTCATCGTCTCCACTCTCTCTGACTAAAGTCGGGGCAATAATTCTAATATTGCTCTCGTATGGTCTGAAGACAATTATTGGTTTCATTGAATCTGCTTCCACAACCATCAGACAGCCATGACTAGTCCCGACAAACAACTGGTTGTTGGAATGAACCATACTTGAAACAGAACTGGAACGAGCTTGCTGATAGTACTGCTCTATGTTGATAGATTCAAGACTTTCGCTACATGGCACCAACTTCCAGCAATCTAGTTTTCTCTCGACACACCTACTCTTCAAATCCCACAAGTGTATGGTGCATCCGGCTGAAGTCCATAACAGATTTTTTCGCGTAATGATCGAAGTAATTACAGCTGGTGAGCTAGGCGCGGGATCTGGTTCATTACCTCGGTTATGCAATCGGCCTACAAGAGGTAAGATGCTGTGTCGTTGGATTGTATTACCTAACATCTCAAGGCAGCTGATGCCGTCTGATTGACCACAATAAATTAGAAACTTGTTTTTCGATGGACCTGTGGTTTTCGTATCAGAGGGTGATCCAAATTCAATATTCTCGTCTTTTATGACCATACATTCAAACTTCATGGACCCATCATCGAGCTGCTTGCTCGATGAGTCTAATTGATGCAACCAAAGCTGTCCGTTTGTTAGAAGTATTATAATACAGTGAGCTGAATTAACAAATGTCAATTGCTTGGCAGTCAAAGTCAAGTTCCTTTTCTTGGGTAGATTGAGTGAGAATGTCTGCAACCGATTGATTGTTTCATCAGGGCTTTTTGGTCTCGGAGAGGTGTAAGTCTCAACCCTCACTCCTAGTGGCAATATATGCATCTTCAGGTTTGAATCGCAAAACCAAATCTTGTTCTCAATGACGCACATACAGGTTGCATCTATATTGGAGAACTCACTTTCACCAGCCACGGCCAGCAGCTGTTGATAGCCAAGCCAACGATCAGCCTCCGCGCTCAATATTTCAGTTTTGTTACGCGACTTACCAAGCCAGAGATCGATATAACAGGAGCTACTCTCGTTATATTGAATTGCCCCACTAAATGCGATTCTATCCTCGGATTTGATTGCTGCAACATCCAACAGTTGCAAGAACTCTGGAGTGCTCACTATAGAAACGATTTGACTTGCAGTCGGTCTATTCTGAGGCTCTTGGGACCAACAAATGCTCATCAGATCTATCATGTAGCTGGGGTAGACTAGATCTCGTTGTGCTATAGTTGGCCTGGCACCATCTGCCATAAGTCTTCGAGTTTGTTCATTGTGCTTGAATGGAGGCCTAAGAGTGAGGAGTTCATACATGAACATGCCATAAGAGAAACAGTCTACTTTTTCCGTGTATTCTTCATCACCATTATGTCGCATTATTTCTGGGGCTAAAAAGTTGATTGTGCCCGCAAAGCCCTTCCATATACCTATCGATGACGCTTGGCGCGAAATACCATAGTCAGCCAACTTCAAATCTACAGATGCTGCATGTGGCTGAGTGGCGAAGGGTGTTGGGAAGCTCCAGACGAGAACGTTCTCAGCCTTCAGATCACGGTATATGATACGTTGTTGATGTAAAAACTCTAGAGCCTTTGCCATCTGAACAAGAGTCTTCTGGACGGAATGCCGATCGATTCTCAGACCAGCCCTCTTGAAATTTCTGAACACATCGGTTAAGCATCCTAGAGGCGCTAATTCGAGCACTATTGCTAGTGGTCGCACGCATAGACCTATAAAATGAACTATATTCGGGTGGCAAAGAATCTGTAGAATATTCACCTCATGTCTCGCAGTGCAATATGACTTGCAAGCACTATGAAAAGGTTCGCGAATCCAATTTGACTTGGCAGATCTGTAGGCTATTAAATCAGCACTATCTGCCTCGGGTCCTGGGTCGACGGGCTGTAAGAGCTTGAGGGCAACTTCTTGGTCAGCCTGACCAAGTTGATTGAGGGGAAAGTAACTACGCAAGTTGCCTCGAAATACGAATCCAAAAGTTCCACGACCAATAAGTTTACATCGCTCTATCTTCTCGTTATCGATTCTGTATGAATCTTGAACATCCTCAAAGACAATATCAGGAGCTATTGATTTGAGGGCAATCAAACCATGTTTTGGACAGAGCAAACTCGAAGTCCTTTGGCCTCTTTTAGACTTAGGCGAGTATCTGCAAAAGTTAGCATTCTCTTGAGGAGCGGACGATATGTCATAGGCTTCCAAAATACACTGTTCCACATGATAACAATAAACATCCGTGTCACCTGAATCCTTGCAAGAGGCAACCTGCGAGGATTCATTAGCTTGACCTGACTTAGATGAGAATTTGATAGCATTAGCGGACGATCTCACTCCTCTGGCGGTAGATCTAGAGACACGCGTAGTGCTATCTTCAACATGCATGAAACATTTCAAACACGGCACAACTCTGGCAACTAGATAGTTACCACCCAATGTATGTGCGAAACGCGCGCCTAAACTGGGATACCAATCCTCTAGAAGGTTGTCGATATGGTCAACAGAATTGGCTAGCAGTTTCGCTGCAATCTGACCAGCAGGCTCTATGTGGGTGATGGTGTTGTCTTCATTAACTATTTTCAATCTCATGTTAGGCACTGTAACCAAGATCATATTGGAATATTCGGTTATGTCCAAATCACTCCATTTGTTGGCAACGGAATTTGGTCTACATGACTCGCTAGATTCGTTATTTGCCTTAGTGGTGCCGCATTCAATCTTTAATTTTCGATTATCCCAGGTGGAATTTCTTGTCATAGTACTCGTCTCTTCGATGTGCAATAAATCGCTTCCAGCAACATCTGAGGCTAATTTCGAGTTAATTGTCGACTCATGCTGAAGACTGAGCTTTATTCCCTTTTTCCAACAGGTCCAACCTGCTCGCGAGCCAATCAGCTTGGTAAAACTAGGATCACTATTCACCGCCTGCATAAGATTTGAGTGAATGTCGCTACAAATATCATCATATGCCGGGTCCGACAATATGTCTGATTGTAGACGAGCTAGAAAACCTGCGGGCAGATACCGAAGTAAAATCACTCTATAGAATCTACTTTCAGGTTGGTTGTCGAACTCAAACACTCGTCGATGGCTTTCCGAACCTTGTTTTGCTTTGATTGGATCGATGCTAGTTGATCGTATGCCCATTCTGTTTTGTCTGTATCGTCTAACAATGCTCCTGCCACGGACTTTTGGGTTATTGTCGAGGGACAAATCCTCACCTCCGCTGATCTCACTCGGATTTGAGGGTAGCAATGACGGAATGAGTAAGTATTGCGAATTCCATGTGAGAGCGACTTCGAACTTATTCAACAAATTGACTATATATGATTGGACTCCACCGCTAAGATTCACGTTGACAGACTTGAACAAGAAGGCGAGATCGTCGATTCGCATCAAGCCGTTTTTTACATGAGGATTTATCTCGCGAATCGTCACCACATGACTCAATATGTCGCAAAGCCACTGAGGATCTAAGAAATATAGGTCTCGAAGGTTCGCATCTTCATAGTGCAATAGTACTCCATTCTCATGTAGGAATCTCGTAGCTTGATGTAACTCGCTATTACAATTGATTTCTTTCGACTTCAATGGCTCTAGATCTCTGAAAACTTTGTTGTACTTTGATTTGAGCTGTTCCGATGTCACTCTTTTGTATTCCTCGTAGTTCATGACTGGTTCCAACCTTCTTCGCTGGCGATCGTGAACAATTGAGCTAACTATTTCCTCCAGGTAAAGGTATGTTGCAGGAATTTTTTGCTCTAAAAGCCGTTCAGTGCTACCTGGACACCTGAGCGAGAACACTATATCGTATATTCTATTGCAGAGATACTTTATATTTAGCTTAGTTTTGGTGGAGACCACTATCGAGTCGATGACTCGTGGAAGTCCGCACTTGTCATGATCGTTCACATCCACAAACCTTTTATGAACCTCCGCCTGAAGCTGCTCCACTATGACACCGCGTTCCCCTCCATCGACCATGTCTTCATGAGTTCCAACAATAACGACGGGTGAACCAGAGGCCCTTGATTGGATGTTAACTAGCCACTGCTGAATTCCTAGTATGCCGTCGATACCGTCAATCAGGCGCCATACGACAAGATAAATGGATCTTTTGCTGAGAAAATATCGATGAGTGGCATAAAACTCTTGTTGTCCTCCGAAATCCCAAGTCGAAAACGTTACCGGACCTAGATTCGGCTGGTTGCGTGGTGTTCGTTTGTTGAACACCCAGTCATGTATATCAACTCCGACTGTGGATAAGGTAATGCCCTTCTGGTTCTTGATGTTACTTCTTGAAGAGTGGCCCATCCTCTTAGTCCAGTGCTCGGGCGCTCTTCGCCTAGAGCTACTGCTACCCTCTTGTCTCATTTGCTCGAGGAGAGTTGTTTTTCCTATGCCTTGCAGACCAACCAGCATCAATTTCATTCTAGCATAAGGTTTCGACTCCTCTAAGATTGATTTCAGGTAACCTATCACATCAACGGTTTTGTATGTTTTGCTTTCAACAATCGACTTAAGAGGCTCACCGAGGTTGCAACCGTTGATGCCTAGATTCCATAGCTTAGTCGCGAGCCCTAATTCTGCCGGCAGGGAAGCAACCATGACGTTTCCGCTCAAATTCAATACTGAAAGATCTCTTAGCTCCGAAATGTTCTTTGGAACTCTCGATATCTTATTGTAACTTAAGTCTAGGACTGTTATATTGAGATAAACCAGAAATTCTCGGTTATTAGAATTGCGACTATCCCTGCAGGTCGTTGGATTTCTAGATTCATAACCCTGATCTGGATTACTATTCGTGGACGACGAAATTTGTATATCTTTCAAGGAGTTATAACTCAGATTAAGAGATTTCAATCCATCAAGACGTTGATGTGCCTTGTGCTCACAGCGCTGCCTATATGTTCCAGGAAGAAACTTCATTAAAGTAGGATCTTGCCGGCCACCATCGTTGAAGCAATTTTTGGAACTTATATCTTGCTGATCAACTGTAAACCATTCTGAAATTCGGTTATTGCTCAAGTCGATGTTCTTAATTTTTGAAGGATACAAACAAATATCACCAAGGGTCGTAATCCTGTTATAGCTAAGATTCAGTCTAACCAAGTCAACAGCGACACAAGCCAGGACGGGTGGAATATTCGTAAAAGAATTATGTGATAGATTTAAGTAAGTGATCTTGCTCGTGCTGAGATCCAAACTCGAGTCCTCCTTATCACCTTGAAGCTTCATTTCGCTACAAATATCATTTGTTACATCTATTTCTCTCTCCCAATAATTTAGACGAATTAGCGGCAGAGTTTGATTTCTCAGTTGAGTCTCAGAAATGTCCGTGTTCCGTGTGAATATACAATCTTTCATTGATTCTGATCCAATACTACTGCTAATTAAGGAGCTTTCTGCTTGATCCTGAGAAATAGATTGGTTCAACAAAGGAGACCCACTATCATCGATCGATGAGTTACCTATATCTGAACTTGAGCTTAGTTCAATGTTAGTTCTAGTTTGGGATGGTAGTTTGGGTAGGTCGTCAAGTAAGTTTCCAGATGCAATCACCTCTTTAAGTGATGGTGCTCTCCACATTGACCAAGGTAGTTGTCGAAGCTGGTTAGATGAGATATCAAGCTCACTTAGTCGTGGTAGCTCGAAAAGACAATCAGGCAGCGATATCAAGCTATTGTCGTGCAAATCTAGTGTCTCCAAATATGGCAAGTCCCATTCCTGGGGCTCATTCAGATCTATAATGTTTGAGCATTCTAAGTTTATACTTGTCAAGTTGGAGCTTTTAGAACGACGCATTGCAATTCGGTGCGATTCGATCAATTTAGCTGTAGGGGCAACTGCCTCTCCACTGAAAGATCCTGATTGCTTATGAGTCATTAATATCTCAAGACGATTCCTCGATAGATCTAGCTCTCTTAAAGACGGGAGCCTGAAAATTACCGGATGTACAGCTTTGAGATTGTTAGATGAGAGATCGAGTCGCGTTATAGCTATTAGACTTGTAGTTAAATGTTTGAGACGCCTATTATGTGCTAAACTGGCATCAATCAGCCACTGAGGATCTATATGACGAATACACTTCAAATTTTGCCAGTCCACCATGACAGGTGTCAGAGGAAACATTGAGCTAAACGTGGTTGTGTCGTCGCCAAATATTGACTTTGAGAATTTGTCATTTTGTTTATACCTGGAGGCGAACTCAACATTGCTTCTTTTATTGATCTTATACTCTGGATCAACGTTACTTTTAAGAGATAAGAATTTTGAGATCAGTCTGCTGTTCTTATTTGAGGCAGCAACTTGGAGAGCAAGATTGTCCTGATTATCGCTAGCACCATATCTAATAAGAATATCACACATCGCCTCATCATTCAGACGAGACGCTTCTCTCAGACAAGTTGACTTCGAAGATCTCAACCAATTGAGACCGGTATCTGTGGACGAGTTCATGTAATCGTTCTTGATCGATTCTCTAGACAATATTGGCAAGTTTGGATTCGAGCCGTTGACAAGCAATGTAGTGGCAATCGAGTGATATTGTTGACAGACAGCTAGATGTAAGGCCGTTTTGGAGTTGTAATCACAGTAGGTGTCCATCTCAAATGGGCATACGAGATACTTGCTTTCTCGATCAGACTGTTTGAGTTCGTCGCGTCCAGAGGAGCTACAACTTGCGTCCCGATTATGCAACTGACCGATTATCCTCTGCACCTTGCTTTTAGCCGTCGGCCTGGTTTCGTGTACCTCATTAGAGAGCTGGGGAATTTTGGCTCTGTCTGGTATGATACGTGAATGGTCGGCCAGAGGTGATTTCCGATCATGAAGCTTTTTTCCAATTTCACTAGATAGAGTCGCTTTTCGCGCATCATTGGATTGAGATGATGAATCGACAAGTTTTGCTTGAACATTAAATTGGAGGAGCGTATCCAATAGTCTCTCGTCGTTGGCTGACACAGCAAGATAAATCACTGTTTGACCAGCAGCGTCCTGAGAATTGAGATCATAGGCGAAGTGGTACTCATATAGGCCAGAGCGACTAACGTAGCGCTGTTTGAGTGCTTCGGGATAGGGGTAAGTGAGAACAAGTTTTGCAGTATCCGAGTGCCCTTGAAGACAGCAAGCGTGGAGGACTGTCCACTTCTCTATGGTTACTTCTTTGATGAGCAATGGAAAGTTATCTAACAACAGTCTAACAGTATCGGTGAATCCGCCATAGGCTGCTACATAAAGAGGTGAGTAGTTGGTGCTTTCATTGCAGTTTGCGGTCGCTCCATATTCGATCAACAGTTCGCATACCTCTGTGAGGCCTTCAGAGGCCGACTTGAATAACAAGGTTACATCATTGCGACTAGACGAGCTCCAGTTTATCAATTCCTTCATACAAGATCGAGCAAATAGTTTACTACTTTCCCGCAGCCTAGATTTCTCTGGCAGCTTTTCTATGACTTGTTTTTCATATTTTTCCAACAGTTCTCGAACCAAATTTGGCTGATTGCCAGTGCAAGCCTGGTTCATGACAGTATAGAAGCCATTTCTAAATTCATCCACCTCATCAAGCTTCTCCTTGATGATGTCAGCCAGAATCTGATTATCACAAAATTGGGCAATTTCATGGCAGGTCAAGTTGCGGTCGTCACGTATGCCTAGATTAATGTATTCTAAATTTAAAAATGCACGAACTATGTCAGTGTGGCATAATTCAACTGCCAGGTGTAGCGGCGTCCTAGAGCGGTTGGTATCAAAGACATTCGGATTCGCTCCGTGTTCTAGAAGACACTCTATACAGTTGAGATCGTTTTCGATGACGGCAGTGTGGAGAAGAGTATTTCCATTCTCGCCGGGTAAGTCCAGGAGCCTCTGACCTGACTCGGCATTGAGCAAGTCGGCCAATAAACTTTCATTATGATGTTGTATGGCCTTGAATAATAGATCACGGATTTCTTTGCCGTCCATACATGAAATCTACTACTGTGGGTGCGCCCGCCGACGGATTTGATTTAATTCGAAGACGCAGCTAAGCATAGTCAGAGGCTCAACTTGAATTCAGGGAAAGTTTTTGGCAATCCACTTTTGTTCTATGTAATATATTACATAAGTTGATGAGTTGCATAGTTCCCCACTTGGAGAAGGTGAATGTTACTCGAGTTGGGATTCACCTAGGCTATAAATGGCCTGTGATATCACTATCAGTTAGCTCGTCATTGGTAGAGTTGAGGTCAATCATGTCTTGAAGCGTAATCGGCTTCACTTGACTCAATGAATATTGTGGTTAGATTTTGCCTTTCCATTCCAATTAAAACGTTGATAATCACGACAAAAATGAATAAATGACTTGTTCCAATAACATTTATTATCTGATTCCGGATTTATGCTTTAGTTTTTATTTCTGTGGTTTGCTATAAACAACGTGCCGTATGCAATGCATACTATGCATAAACCCCCGCCTTTCGTTCTTAACAACTCCAAATGTGGCTTTCAATCTGCGAGAATCCTCATGGTCCTTGAAAGACAGAAATAACAACGGATGTTGCGGCTGGCAGATCGA